>Ga0208128_1000125_pt1 | contig 30448 bp, 27 predicted proteins | sample ETNtaG_35_FD_185758 | JGI IMG/M metagenome (GOLD analysis project Ga0208128, IMG submission 185758) | Marine microbial and viral communities from oxygen minimum zone, Eastern Pacific Ocean - ETNP201306PF51B (SPAdes) (version 2) | ecosystem: Environmental > Aquatic > Marine > Oceanic ... | reverse complement strand
ATTTCTGACACTTGGAAGGAGAAGAAACCTTGCATTAGAATGCCTCATAATGCTCTCACTGCTTGGTGAGAGGTCAAAAAGGCCGAACTGAGGTTAAGTAAGTTGGTGGTTGAATTGGACAATGGTGGTTGCAGAAGAGGCCAAGCCCATAGCGATCACCATCTCAATGAATGGTTAGAAAATACGATCCACTGCCGGCAAGGATGGCGGCAAAAATCGATCCAAATGAGACCATAGCAAGCCGCGGGTTAGTTTCTGCCCACGCTCAAAGCTAAACTGATGCTTGGTGCGATCTAACTCTTGAGCGGCCAAAGCGATCATGATACGAGTTAACAGGTAGAAAATAAGGACGAAGTCAATTTCGATCATAAGGCTATTCCTAAGATCAATAGCGGTTTGAATTGGGGCTCCAAGATATTTAGTGACATCAAAACGCCAGCTTCTGCTGAAACCAATCGACTAAGCGAACTGTCTCCGCCGTGATAGACCCCACATACTTCAATTACACCGGTTTGTCGGCTATCATTTGCATGGTCCAACAATTTCGACCGGCTGGGGGCAGAGAACAGGCGCTAGTAATGGTACATGCTTCGCTTTTCGCTTTGACACCTAACTTCTTGGGCGTACTTGGACGCCATTGTACCCGAGCCTCCGTGGGCTAGACTTGACCCTGGCCGCACCCAGTGCATAAACGGGTTTAGGCGCATCCAACAACTACCAGGAAGTATCGAGGATGTGACCCCCTATATCCCGGCAAGCACCACCCCTACTTGAATGAAATTAAGGTAGAGTTGATCTTTACCTTGCCAGATTGTGATTCCATTTCGGCGGAAACTGCGAGCTTTAGCATAATAGAACTCTCTGAAATATCCCTGTTTAACCAGTTGGTCCAAATGCTGGCAGGTATCTCCAAACCGATGTTCAAGCGACACCATATTAACAACACCCTTATCTTCGCCTCATCAGCCAATTGACGGGCTGCTGCTTCGGAATCGGCTAGTGGTTTGGTAACCAAAACATAATTTACCGTTGCGAACGGCTTCCAAACCAACGGGAATGTGCCACTGATTGAGAGGATCGACAAAGACGGCATCGACATCTGAGGCTTGGCAAACAACCTTATAATCAGTATAGATTTTTCAAGATGATGCAATCTAGATAGAGGCTATCCAGTAGCCGAACCAGCAGCTGCTCAACTACTTGTTCATTGACTACGTCTGTCACCTTGGAAGTCCAAGTTAGGGAGACATTATCCCTTTATCCCTATACAACTGATTGAGTATGGCCGCAATATCCCAGTTGTTGATCCCCTTTTGGCATAAAGTGCCAGAATCTGGTCATCAAATGGTGTTAGACGGGCTGTCGCTTGCCAGTGATTCTGGGCTCAATTTACCCATCATCATGGTCTTTGGGGGATACCCACCACCTTTATCCGATGAGTGGGTAAATTACCCCAGTTCCTCTTGGTTTTGATCCCATTGTCCAACACTTTGGCTATTGTTTGAAGTTTAGATTGTTTCATTGCTCTTCTCCTTTTTGAGAGATTAGAGCAGTTATACTGTTCTATTTGTGATCTCCAATTTACCACTCACCAATTCCAATTCAAGAATCCTTTTTACATGACATCTCTTCTTGCTAATTCTATTTTACCTCTGTAATTCTCTATAAGTTTTTGATAAAATCCGTCTATTTTCAACCATTCTACTGTGTTCATCCTTCGATAATGGTGCTTTTGCTTTTCTGCAATTGCTTTCCGGATTAGCTTTTTATAATGTATCATATCCTGTCGTCTTCCAGTTTCTACCATAAAAGCCTCCTTAGCGTTTTGACTTTGTTCATTTAATATAAAAACATCGGTCGAAAAGAAAAATTGCCTGATAACTTCTTACTAGTTTAAATTCCGATTACTCCAGAAATGGCAACGGTAAAGAAATATAAAATAAAAATGAGTTGAGTTGTTTTGGGGTTATACCGATAGAAAAAGACTCCTAAAACTTAAAGTTATTCCCTTATCGGCAGTTATCGACAGGATGTTTAGAAATAAATGGTGGTGGAGTGAAATGAGTGACTTGGCAAAAATACCGAGTCGAATTAGAGGGTTATAAGTTAGATTCAGGAACCAGTTGGATTAGTACTTGACGTATTCCACCTCTGGATTCTACTGTTCCTAACAGGTGAATTATTGACAGTAGTATCCATCTTTCCGGCAGGTTTTCCTGATGTCTCTTGCCTCTTTCGAGTTCTACCATGCTCAGACAGTTTTGTCTCAATTGCAATTGTATCCCATTTTGTAACCGTTGACTTAGGGATTCTAACTGTTGCCAGAATAATGATTCCTGTTCCAACTTAGTCACTTCGTCTTGTTCGGTGAGGATAGGTGTCTTACTGTTCTATATCTCTGTTCTGTAATTGCTTCCAATCTTTCATGGTTGTCCTCCTACAAGGTACTCTAAGATTGCTGTTTTGCCGACATTCGAGTTTTAAGTCCTATTCGGTTTTATAGATATCATCCTGACATGTCCTTTTAGCAATCGAGGATAAGGTTCGATTGCTAAAGTGGAATATCTCACGCACCTGATTTCTAAGGTTAAGAGGTGGGCCCAGAAATTAGTACAGTCGGTTAAGTGGAAATCCTGTTAACCCATCAGGCACTATTGCCCTGTAAACAGAAGAAAACCATGAGCCAAAGATCAGGCAGAAATCACCAACCTGGAGAATGATTTTGTAGCCAACGCACTCACCAAAGCGGACATGCAGAGCGCAAAGCGATGATCGGCCGTAGTCACCTCTACTGCCCACCTCGACTGGTATTAGAGCCGGATCTGCGGCGAAGACACCAGATGATCGACTGGTACCATCTGGAAATACCCTTTGCGGGTGCACGAATGTTGCACCATCTTCCTCAAACTGGATGGAGTGAAGAATGGGAATAGAGGCGCTATCTCGCCAGCCCAATACTAGCCAGAGACATCTAAGGCACAGGATTTATCCCTATCTGCTGAGGAGCCCCACCATTGATCGAGCCAATCAGGTTTGGGCCATGGGATATTACCTATCTCCTGATGGCTCGGGGCTTGGTCTACTTGACGGCTGTGCTGGACCGGTACAGCCGCAAGATCTTCTGCTGAAGGCTCTTCCTCTGGAGACCTACTTTTGTCTGCAGGCGGTAGATGAGGCGATTGCAAGGATGAAACCCCTGAGATTTTCAATACCGATCAAGGGTGTTAGTTGACCAGCACGGCCTTCAGCCCAAAACTGAAGGATGGCAACATCCGTATTGGCATGAATGGCATGGGGAACTGGAGGAACAACGTCTTTTTAGAACGCCTTTGGTTAAGCATCAAGTAGACTGTACAGTGACGGGGGCCAAAAGATCCATTGCGGATGATGTTGACCTCTATAAGCGAAAAAGACCAGACTCCAGTCTAGACGGAGTGCCAGCAGATAGGTTTTACTATCAGAACCTGCCATTATCCATAGCAGTATAATCATCGTTTAGGATTCCACTTATAGATCCCCATTTACCTGTATAGACAAATCTGGCTGTTGGAAAGATCAGAAATAGTAAGGTATCTGGGAGTTAAGACCATAGAGTGCTTGGGTTGAGGCATTACTTAAACTAAGTTTCAATAGAAATCGTAGTTTCAAAGGTTAGATGGTATACGGGCTTGATTGTTGACTCGTGAGTGATGTAATGCCAATAGAGCCAGTGTAATGATTCGACCTGACTTTGCTCAGTGGAACCAAACTTCGGACCATATACTGCGATTGTCAATCGAAACTGAGCATCCACCTAGCCGAGAACTGTTACAAATGTTCGACATGATCGAAACCGTGCCGAGTAATGCAGCCCGGTGGATTCAAGAGATCAGCCCCCAGAATGAGACACTGCCTCCACCAGTATAGTACGGCAAGCCCGGACTGTTTGCATGAGCGATAAAAAGGTAATGCTGACATCAGTTAGGCAATCATCTCGGTTTGTTGTCACTGATCAGCAATAGTTAAAGGCCAATCGACGTCCGGCAATCCGAATACATTACCGGCCCGGTTGGCCCAATCCGCCAATTGATCTTGAAGACATTTTCTTTCCTACTTGAATCGACTGTCCATAGCTAAATTAGTTCCATTTCCCTTTCATTCAGAGTCAGTGATAGGTATGAATGTTATTCTTCAGATTTGTGTAGTCAACGAACTTCGTCGGGCAGGTTTTGTTAAGGTACTCCTCTAGGTTAGTGTACTAGTCTTTGTCTTTATCCTAAGCGCCATCCGCAGCGTTATTTGGGTTGAAGCCGTACTCCTTTTCCCAATCGTCCGGCATACCGTCGTGGTCAGTGTCAACAGGTGCATCAGCGACTCCCAGCCACCAACGTCTTGCTGGGAGTTAATGATTCTCCCAGTGCTGTTTTTGACATCGTTAATGATCCTTATATCGACTGCATCCCGCTTCGGGTAGATAGCGCCGACCTTGCTAAGCAAGAGTCTATACGCTTCCTCCGCCGATTGCGTACTAACAGGTGCGACTGGGAATGGTTAGTCCGACCGGGGAACTTCGCGATCAACACCCCGCCAGTTGTCTATTTACCGATAACTTTGTGAGTGTATGGCGTAAGGAAGTGGTTGCTCTTAGAAGAGGGGCCACGTTTCGTTTGTAGTAGTTGTAGACGAAGTTGTAAGTGTCCCCTTGTCCTCCGTAGCCTGAGGTCACAAAGTTGTAAACGACATTGTTGCGGAAATTGACGATCAAGTCAACCAGGTTGCCGTATCCACCGAAACGCGGATTGCGGAAATTTTTATGGACGATTAAGTTGTGATGTAAACTAAGATTAAACCCACCGGTGGCATGTCCCGCCCCGTGAGCACCTTTCGGGTGGAGAGAGCTATCTAGTGATTCCGCTATAGTACACCACGGAACCGTAACATTTGCCAGGGCATACCAGGTACAGGCCTCATCCATGGACCAACTCATCGAGCAATGGTCGATAATCATGTCCTTGATGAAGCGTCCGGAGATGGCATCTCCGATAGGTTCTCCCAGCACGTCACAGGGACGGACGCGCAGAAAGCGGATGATGATATTATCGGCATCGACGCTTAACTCGTGCCCCTGGATGCAGATGCCGTTCCCTAGTGCTGTCTGACCTGCAATAGTCAGATTGGGATTCGTGATGAGTAAGCGATTTTCCAATCTAATGGTTCCTGAAACCCGGAAGACAACTGTCCTCGAACCTTCTGCTTCAACAGCCGCGCGGAAACTGCCTGGACCAGCGTCGTTCAGATTGGTCACCTCAAGCACACTGCCACCACGACCACCGGTGGTGTACATTCCGAAACCTTCGGCCCCCGGAAACGCGGGAATAAAATCATGGTCTGCTTCGTCTTTAAAGAGGAGGATTTGGAATTGCAGTTTCTCAAGAGGCGACATGCGATAGCCCCAGAGCGGGTTTTCATCGTCCGCTAGATTGTCGTTGGTCAGCACTGAAAGTCTTTCTTCGAAGCGTGCGGCATCGAATCTTTCGCCGTGTTTTTCCCACATCTCTGAAATCAAGGCGGCCATGTCCTCTGCAGTTGGTTGGTCCAGACCGAACGATCGCAGATGAAGGTACAGGCGAGGATCCTGGGCCAGTTTCCATCCGCCCATCTCCCTGAGCACATCGGTTGTCGTTGCCTCTCGAGAGAAGATGAGCACCTCACTCGCCCCCGGAGTTCCACCATAGGAGTCGGAGAACGTCAGTGTCAACTCGGAGGCTTGATGTACCTGGTCGAGCAAAATCGATTGTGGGCCGCTCTTCTTCGCAAACGTTCCTTTGGCGATGGGCGTCGAGTCATCGCTGAGGTAGACTCGTTTCCAACAATCGTCTAGTGTCCACGCGGTCTTCTGGAAAAGGCAATATGGCGAATCCGGACAGGTCCTTCCCACGTGAACTTCAACCAACCGGTCTGGTTGCCATCCTTGGCGGGATCGACGGACCAAACCGTTTGGTTGAGGCCGTCATCAGCGAATGCTTGATTTTCGACCGGGATCTTGCCGTCCACAACACATTTGGCGCAGTACTTCCATCTGGCGATGTTCTCCGAGTTAGCTGTGACAGCGGCTTGGGGAGCAACGTTCAGGGTCGCCAGCCTCTTCATAGCATGGGCCTGGATGCATGTTGTGCATATTATCATGAATAGACTACTGAAAAATCGAGTGGAGGCCTTTCTCCTTGACTTAATCATGATAGTTATCTTCTATAGTTTTGGGTGTTACAGATGTGTTTGTGCCTGTGCCTTAAAGGCATGAGCTCGGATACATTGTCCCAGGTGCAGGTGCAGGTGCACCTGCAACAGATCATAGACCGGCTCGATCATCAGCCTCGAAGGGATCGGCTTTTCAAATACCTCATGAGATCTTATCGTGGGAAGTTGAGACTAAATCCATTAATACCGTAATCGCACTTACGAGTTGAATCCGCAAGTTATTCTAAACAACTTGTTGTCTTTTAGTTGAGTGTATAATCTAGTTTTAGTCGCGGTTCAAACCTAACTTCAGGCTTAATTCCCCTTTATTTTTGCCCAGCATACTGTTAACTTCTCTTGATGAGAAACCGCCAATTCTGAATTTGGTACGTCATTTCCGCTTATAACAAAATCATCAAATACTACCTTTGATGCATCACAACAGAAGGCCATTGAAACCGCCCCTTGTTTGAAACGGTTATCGCTCCATTCTCGAATCAATTGACCATCAACATATCCTTCAAATTTTCCGTCTGCTACAATAACTTTTAAAATATATTTTTGGCTATGTCTAAATCTATAGGATCTTTTGTTACTTCCCCCAAATTTCCAGCAAATTGCGAGATCCAAGACATTGCTTTATCTTCAACATTAATTGCCCAGCCATACCAGTTGATCCAATTGCCTAACGCAAACCCCTATATAATTGGCTTTAATAACACGAACGGTAGCTTCGACAGTATAATTCTTCCATTTGACGTCGCCCCAAGAGGAGCCGCTTACACTAACTTTACTTGTCATCTTATATTCACCATTTACAACTTTCCAAGTTCCTTGTCCAAATCTCTTCCATCCTTTATCATCTCCATCATTAAAGTTATCCTTAAATGTGCCAGCAATTCCTGTTAAAGCGTTTAGAGCTAGAAGCCAAGAAAGGATGGAAGTGGTAGAGAATAGTGTTGTTTTCATGTTGATATACGCCTTTAATTCTTTATAATTAATTAGTCCATTCAGAAGCTAAACTAACTTCCAATCGACTTTCGTCGATTTCGACACCTATGCCAGGTTGGCTTGGCACTGATATAGAACCGTCATCCTCGATCCAAATTGGTTCGGTCAAAATGGATTGCAACGTTTTAGGGGTCAGAATTGGTGGATCGCAGGGAAACTCAATCATAGGGCAATTGTCAACTGTAGCCATAGCCTGCAAGGTGGCAGCAAACATGATAAAGAAATTGCCTCCTCCTGTAACGTGTGGAATAACCAATCGACCAGAAAAGTCTGCCACACTCGATATTTCTCTTAGCCCAGTAACACCAAAATTCCCCGTTAGCGTTATGTCGGGTTGTAACACATCATAAGCACCTGCCAACAGATGTGGTTTGAATTCGCCGACAGTTGGCGTATGTTCACCTCCAGCTATCATCATCTCAACCGAATCGCTGATCATGGCTAAGCCTTCGACATCGTTTCGGGGCAGTGGCTCCTCCAAGAAGTAAACATTGAGTTGATCCAATTCTATGGCGATCTGCTGGGCAATTCGCCGAGACCAGAAGTTATACCTTTCACCATCTCCGGTCGAAGCATTATTCTGGTTGGCATCGACTAAAATCTCAATAGCATCACCAACTGACTCCCTAACAGCGGCTACTACGGCTAAATCGTCCCACGGATTTGGTCGATGAAGCCTGAGCTTAACGGCCTTAAAACCAAGATCAATCAACAGTTTAACTTGTTCGATATGCTGATGGCTTTCAAGAAGCCGACTGGTAGCGGCATAAACTGGTATGCGCTGACGACTGGCACCTAACAACTGATGTATTGGTTGGTTAGTAGCTTTGCCCATAATATCCCAAAGCGCAATCTCTAAACCTGCTGCTCTTTTGTCTGAATTACCTGCTCGTTTGCCACTCATGTTATCATACCAAAATTGCCTGATCTGCAATGGATTTTGGTTTTTCAACAAGTGCAGGTCACCACCGATATTGGGGCCATAACCCACAATATCCTGATCAGTATAGACCTTATACAACGAAAGGCCAAAGGTGGTAGCATAACGACCATTGGGTTCTTGCCAGGCGGGCAACCATGGTTCTGGCAACTGTATTGGCTCACGGGCACTTAAAATTTCAACTTTTGTAATTTTCATAATAATTGGAATTAGTGTAAGAAATAGCCTCTATTATGTTTCCAGGTTAGCCAGTTATAGTAAAATATTTCTCCTAAAATATCTGGCAATTCAGGTGGATTTCTTATTTATATCGAACTGATTGTAATACAATTGACCGGTTTCGTCAATTCAACTAGGGGATATCTACTTTGCCAATAACCAAATTTCCAACACCTTAATCTTCTATTTAGTTGTCGTTCCACTGTTTTTATGGTTCCGTTGGAACTCCGGGGTCAGGATTTAGCTTGACGATTGGGGTTTAGTTGAGTGCTTCTAGAGAAGGCCGATTAGAGCGCGGTTTGGAGTTCATACTTGAGATCGTTCAGAACTGGAAACAAGGCTTGGCACCAGTGCTCATCGATGTTCTTCGACCAAAAGCCGGGGAAATATTGGGCTGAGTTGGTACGTTGATACGACCCATGTCAAGATCTCAGCTCGATGGTGTTGCTTCATTCCTTTGTATAATAGCCACCGTTCGGAAAACCGACTGTTTCTGCTCGCTCCCAATCAGATGGCTCCATAGTCAAATTCGCCATCGGTCATCTGAAAAAGGCTCTCAAACAAACCGGACATTCCGTGGTAGATGGTGGAGATCTCGCCATTCACATCGAAGTCTTCGAAAGGGGCATTGGACCTCAATCCTTCCGTATTCAGGGTGAAAGTAAGCGTAGACGGCGCATTTTTGACGGTGACAGTCTGGGGCCAATATATGGAGGGCTGGAAGTTGCGGAAATGATTCAACTAGGTGAGAATCTCAAGGCTATCCGGGAAAATCGCCCCCCTCTATATCCTACCTCAATCCGCATAGAAACTATGCTAGTGATATGTTCTTGTTATTGGTCTCGGAGTTTCTCATAGGGATTACTATTAAATTACCTTGAGGTTATCATCAACACGATTTGATGGGAACAATGTAGCCGTCGGTCGGTTTTCCCTATGATCATAGTGGTTCGTAGTTGTCCTGATGTCCGAGTGCCTTAACTGACGGGGTGCCTTATACTTTGTGTATTATATTTAATCAAGCTATTTTGGAATCATAGCGACTTTGATAAGACGACATATCGAAGGAAACGATACGATATGTAGAAAGTCGATATGAAGGCTCTAGGGTGGAGGATTACGATTAATCGTAATTTACTCACTCAGAAAACAGGCAAAGAGGTTGCCTCGACTAAAGGCAGCCAAGCCAAGATTCGACCACTGGATTATAGGTAAGCATTGTTGCTTCTGTTCACCTATTCTGATAAAATTCCTTATGAATCAACTTAGGATGCAGTTCGATGAATAAATTGGTAATCAGGTCTATCACTCTAAAACATAAGATCTCTTTCTTTCTTCTTTGCTTATCAACATTAACTGTTGATGCTTTAGCTGCTGACAGCCCTGTTGCGGCTTGGCTCTTCAACAAAAAAGGCAATCTGGTTAAGGATATCTCCGGCAACGGGCACGACGGTAAAATCAGTGGTAAAGTCGAATGGATTAAAGACGGTAAATTCGATGGTGCATTGGCTTTTGAAGGCAAAGATGGTTGGATTGAGGTCAAAAACCACAAGGACTTCCACTTCCCCAAAGGCACAGATTTTACTTTGGCTTGTTGGGTCAAAATAACTGGCGATCATGCCCAACCACCAATGCTGATCGCAAAAAGTTATGGCCATCAAGGACAAAAACAACCGTGGTACGCTCTCTATTATGCCAACCAAGGCAAACAATCAGATGGTGACGTCAGCTTTTTTTGTCGAGACGCAGGTGGACAGAGTTTCCATATCGCTGCGGGCCAGAAAATCAACGATGAAAAATGGCATCATGTGGTCGGTACCAGGGCCAAAGGAACTATGTACTTGTATCTGGATGGAGTAGTTAAAAGTGAGAAGAAAAATGCTGACTTTGATGTCGGCACCCACGATGGAGACTTACACATGATGACGCACGCCAATCGATTCATGAATGCCGTGTTAGATGAGGCTGTTGTCTACAAAGGTAAGGCTTTATCGATAGGCGAAATAAACCAACTGATGAAAAACGGTACAGAGGCATTTCTATCAGTTTCAGCTAAAGAAAAAACGGCTACCATTTGGGGAGGACTCAAGTTGGCCTACCAGTAAGTGATCTGCAGAAAAGTTCTGCCATCAGTCAGGGCATGCCTTGTGACCCCCGTGTTGCGTGATGTAGCTACTAAATAGCCACCCGGCAGGTAGTGGCAATCGCTATGGCGTTTTTTGAATGTGTGTCTAGATTAAATTAATTATACCTGTCCGTGCGAAGCACAGCTTTACTCTCTCTTGGAAGAGTTCTTATACTGGTAGTTTAGTTTACCACGAATACGGCTCGTAGGTGTTACATCAACAGAACTTCGTAATAAGTTAATGAAGTAAGCTATAATGGCTTTCTGACTTTAATTTTGGGAGCCGTAATTCGCATAATAGCGGTGGTATTAATTGAGAAACAAGACTGAAACTGGAAACAAAGACACCAAGGAGGCGAAGACGGTTCAGCCTAATAATAAGCGAGCACTTGGTCGAGGGTTGGAGATGCTCACCCAGTTGTCAACCTTTGATTTACCACAATCTAACAGCGTGGACAGACAAAATCTGAGGGACACAGATTCATCACCATCTGCTCAGGAACCGATAGCTGAAAACAATCCAAATACCGAGGCCACGCCCATTGAGGTCAATATTTACAATGTTTGCTACACTGTCAAACCTCCTAATAATTTGACAGCGAATGACATTCGAGAGTTGGCAAACTATATTGATGGGTTGATGCGGAGAGTTGGTCGTGGGCAAGGAACAAATGACCCTCTGAGCCGTGCGATTCTAGTTGCCTTGAACTTGGCGGCTCGAATGCGAAAGCCTCAAGTCAGTTCAGAAGAGACAATAAATCAACTAATTGCTAAGCTCGATCAAGCTCTGAGTTGATTCCCCCTATTTCCCACATATCTCCAACTTGAACAAAGGAAAATAACGAGAGTAGTGGTTAAAGGCTACAATTTGGCCACTGCCCTGATCCGGTGCTAACTAAAGCCATTGTTTATTGTCCTTACGGCCGATGAAAGACCAGACTTCGTCATATTTGATGGTGGACGATATCCTTGAGGATGACACTGTTGGTATTATCTTCGGCCCGTTCCTTGCCCAACGTCACGTATATATTTTTTGCACTAATGCATTTAGTGTGCAGCGTGATGAGTTTTACGAGGAGTAAAGATTTGATGACAGCTATGATACCAGCGGGTGGGTGTTCGCAAGGATAGATTACGGATTAGGGGCATGTAGTCTGGATAGCGTTGCCGTTCAAAAGTTTGTGTTTCTCTGCCGATTCCGGCCCCCTTGGGGACTTATCCCCAACTAACCTATAGAGCGAAAAGACAAAAGCAGTAATCAGCTTTACCTATCGCTGTAAGTAGATAGCGCTCTTAATCGGGCGGCATTGGTCACCGGTATTTCGTGACTTTTCCCTTGGCCAGAATCAGCAATTCATCCCTGAAGCAACAGCCAGTTACCAGAACAGCATTTTACTCTGATGCAGAACTGCTCTACATATCGCACCGGTTTGAAGTTTGAGCAGGTTTCATTCCGCGATTACTAACGACTTCTCAACCTCTTTCCCCTAACACGGTAATCGTATCAGAGTGTGCCGTCCAACGGGCCGACTCTGTCGCCATATGTTTCGGAATTACAATCGCTGATACGCTATCAAACATACAAAAAGGAAAGAGTCTGGTTCGATACGGAAGAGAAGAAAATAGGGGATGATAATCCCTTCTCAACCTTGGCCAAAAGACAGGTTGTCCATATCCTCCGAGGGCATAAAGTGAAGCTAAAATTCCGACTTCAGAAGGACAGAGTTTAGCTGCTTTGGTGTTATGTTTCATGATACCAAACATACTAATGCGATGAATCAGTTTGAAAAAACAACCGATGAAGAAATACAGTCGGAAATCACCGCTTCGATTGCGAGAGCGACTTCTTTTAACATTCACCTCTCCGCCCCATAATCCGACCTTTGCCCGGTTGAGCTTGGTGTTTGGTCTCAGTGAATCTGAGGCCAATAAAATCTATCACCAGATACTCGATCTGCTCCTCAAGGTAGTTCCAATGAAAAGCCGAAAGCACCTGCTTGATGGCCACTGAGAGACTATTACCATTGGAGGTACAACCAAAAAGACTGCGTCACTGCAGACGATCAAAATCCAGTTGGTTATCTGCTGGGCAAGGTTGGAAATTCTGTCGCTTGTCGGCCGCAAAGGCAAAGTTCATGACTACAGTATTTTCACATGTAACCATAGACGAAGCTGTCATGACCGGCGTCATAACCCACCGAAGCCTCGGGTACATTGTAATCGCCTTTGCCGTCACTGCTCCGTTTGGCACCGCCACACACCTTCTTACCGTGACGATTGCCAGGTAGCCGTTTGCTGCCATCGGCCGCCGGGTTGAGATGGTCGACGACCAACCAGACCACAACCATGATTTCCTGGGCTGGAACAGGGATAGCATTGTTTGATGCCATCTGAGGCGCGATGCGTATTCGAAGGCGCGTCGCGACTGGCAAGTGGCCTTTGGTCCCCCTGGTCTAGTCCTCTTTGAGCCGGCTGACCGTTTTAGGAGCAACCCACTGAGGGGACGTCAGCCGGCTCTAGGCCACTGATGATGGCCTAGAAACCGCTGTTGTGGTGTCGATAGTCCGTGACCCATTTGGTGGGTGAGGTGATACCACACCGCATCATGTCCTCGGCTAGATAGCTGGTCCGGCCCAAAAGGAGGACTACCAGGGAAGCCTCGGAAAAGGCCTCGGAGTCAAGCCAACCTAGCCAACTTTTCAGGCCTGGCGTCATGAGTCAGAGGCACCGTAACTGGGGACAGTGACATGTCCACAAAAGGCGCCTAGTCAGCATAGTTGGGCAACGGTGGGAGCATTACATCCACCGAGAAATCAAGCAAGGGGATGCTCCCAAGCAACACATTAAGCCAAACCTGACCAAACAAGCGCTCATGACTTTATGTGAGTGTTCGGGGGTATGAAAGGAGGTCAGGATTAGCACTGATAGCCAAGATAGACCGGCCTACGAAGGGGAGAGCGAAAGAAGCATCGCATACCATTACCTCCGACCCATGGGAAAGAGCTTGGCAGTCAGCGGACAATCACCTAGCAATGGGGGGAATGTGACTTTGTATTTTACACATGCCTACACGTCCTAGGAACGGGGCTAGTGGAAAATACCAATGGGCTGATCCGTCAATACTTGGCAAAAACAAGAGTCTTTAGAACGACCACGGATCAAGAAATCGTTCAGGCCATGAATTGATTAAACAGATAGACCTCAGAAAAGACTGGATTTTAAACACTCAATCAGGTGTTTTTTGGAGCAAATCATCTTGTTGCATTTACCTGTTGAATCCAAGATTCAATAACCGCTATATATTTAGGATTTATTGGAAAGCGTCAACTGTTTCAGTAAGCGATCGATTTTACGGAATTGCCAGGTCCAACGGGCGTTATAGAGAAATTGCCTTAGATCGAAACGGTTATCTTCAGGAGAGTAAGATTCAGCATGGTAAGACGGAGTCATAGTCGTCATTTTGTGGCGGTTGATCGAGTAGTAGTAAAAGAACCGCTTGACCTTCTCTGCCACCTTCTCTGGTGATAAATGTGACCATTCGTGAATCAATTTCTCAAACATACTAACAGGGCCACATCGATAGACCTTGCGTAAAATACCAAAGCGGCTTAATTCGTCGTAGGTCATTCCCATATCGGTTTCGTCTTCTTGACTGTAACTCTCGGTGATCGGTTCCAATTCTGCTGTCGGAGGGGCTTCGACCACATCGACCAAGGCTGAATAACCGAGATGTTCCGCTGCCCAGCGCAGGAAACGTTGTAGGTCGCTTTTGCTAATGCCGCCGATTGGATTAATATCAGCGCTGCTACAGTCGTATTTGGTGACGTATCCACGCAAGCTCTCGTCCACATTGGCACTTCCCAAAACCAGCAATCCGCCCTCACGAGCCCGTGCCCACGGCAGTAGTTGCGCCAACACATAGGAGAGCACCATCCGACTTCGGGCCTGGATGTTCTGGAGAGCTAAGTTTTCAACTGTAGTACCTCCGTTAATCTTGAATCGAGGTCTTTTCCCGGTTAGATGAACGAACAAGGCTAAAAAGGCACTCACGATTCCATCTATGTTCGCGTGCAGATGGAAGGCACCAATTTGGTCAGCAATAGCCTTGGCCCGATCTCGGGTGGATTGAGAACTGTTCTCTGAAGCCATATAACAGGTATGCAAAATTCGGTTGGCGAACTCACGGGTATCTGTCGGAATGTAATCCGGATCACCGACTACCTTTCGAGCATCGGCTAGAGTTTGCGTGTTTCCGTCAGCCACAGACCGAACCACCAACTGGCACATCGAGCCCACCAGAGTAGCGGTTGAGGAACTATCCGCTCCACCAGAGATCGGCACAAAATATCCACTGGCTCCCGAACGACGTAGATAGTCCCACATCCAACAGGCTGGTCCATAGGCGATCTCTTCTTCCGGCTGATGGTACGATACCGAAATTGGCCTAGTCGGTGGAATTATCTTGGTAGTGGTTAAATCAAAATCAGCAGAAATTCGGGGAATCGAGGTGGCTTGTGCCGCTTGTAAGGATCGGCTTGCGATCGCGCCTCGGTAAGAACGGACCTCTTCTAGATCTACTGTCGCTGTTACCACTTCGACATCATCTAGCGAAAATTGGGAACCTTGTGCTACGACCTGACCGTTGATTGCAATCAAGGCACAACCATCAAAATAGAGTCGTCCACCGTCACAGCCCTGCTGGTTAGCGTAAAGATAAACTCCACCCCCTTTGGCCGTAGCACTCTGAATCAAATCTACTCTCTGGTTGAGTTTTCGGAGTTGGTGATGCGATCCCGATCCATTAGCAATAATTTCAATGCCGTCCAACCCCAGTCCGATATGGGGACTATTAGGCGTAAACAACTCTTCGCAAGTCTCAGTCGCCAGTACAGTGTCACGGGTGTCAATCGCAGCGATACCAAACGGAACAGTATCTTGTTGGGTCAGTGACCTAATACTTGGAGGTAAGGAAAACGATTCTACTTCCCGCCGCTGATCCCAAGCTGTAAACCATCTAGTCTCGCGGTAGTTACCATCGGCGGCCAGAAAGATCTTGGGGCGAATCAATAAGAGCTGTCTATCAAGGACGAATAGCCGACAGTTATAGCGCACATTCTTGTGCATTACTGGCATTCCAATATCGCACAAGATTCCATCGGTGAGATCACCAGTCAAAATCTCAGCTAAAGCCTCCCAAGCGTGTAAAAAGGTGTCTTCTTCCAAAAAGGCATCTTCGCAACCATATCCAGTTATCTCTAGCTCTGGCCCCAGACGATAGGTTGCTTGTCGGTCTTTGGCAATTTGAATGGACTGTCGAATCCGGTCTGAATTACCTTCAAAATCAAGGGCCCACTGGTTAAGATTACAAGTGGCAAGGGTCGCCAGTTTCACAGTATTATCGCTTCATAGTTTATGATATTGGACCAGATAGCCTTCTATAATAAAAAAGGCGGGATGGAAGGACAACCTTCCATCCCGCCAAGCGGATCTGCGCATTAACCGTATCTCTAGTCTAGTCGCTACGCCAGATTTCTAGAACCGAGATGTTATTTCTCGGGCTTATCGTTCGGATCCTGGTCGGAAGTTCCAGCTTCCTGTTCCTTGTAGAACATGAAACCATCTTCGTCTTGATCGAGTTCAAATTGGCGAACAATCTGTTGTGCCTCGCGGTAATACTTCAACTGTTCCGGTTGGTCCAAACTCATGTAAGCACCAAACATCTCGTGAGCTTTGGCAAACTCACGAATACTGCGATAGCAAACAGCTTGCTGATAAACCGCTTCATTTCGCCAGGTCGATTGGGGTGCTTCCTTAAACAGGTTATCGTACCCTTCAATCGCTTTAGTGTACTCGCCGTCCAACTGGTGAAGACGCCCGATCTGGTACAAAGCATCTGCTTGAGCAAACTTGTTTCCGGTTAGGTTTTCAGCTAGCTCACGATAGGCGAAACTTGCATTGGGATAGTTTCTCATCCTAATCCAACCGGCAGCTATATTCTGATAGTCTTGCACAATTCGATCTCGTTGTCCCATCTGATATAGGTCTGCTGATGTGACCAACCGACCGGCTTTTCTCATCGCCATCGCCTTTGAGTTAGTGTACTTGGAGATATCTTCCTGATCTTGTGCGATCATGGTTAGGTCTTGACGCGATTTTTTGAGGAGTGTTTCGGCTTCTCCAGCTTCGTAAGTACCCTCGTAATCTTTAGCCACTCTAACAAATGCTCCCCAACCACCTGCGTTGGTATAGTCGTAGAGTTGGTAGAAGTACAGGTTGCCAACTTTATATAGGGAACGGGGGGCGAGTTCGTGGTCTTTAAACTCCTCCACCAGTTTTTCGTAGTGGTTAATGGCTTCCTCAAAATCACCAATTGCCACATAGGCTTCAGCAACTTTGTATAAGGCTTGCACGGCAACTTCTTGGCTCTCTGGAGTATCCACTAGACTTCGATTACGATAGGTTCGCAACTGTTCTTGGATCTCCTGACGGTTTCGGCGAATAGTAGACATGTTACCAGCGGCACGACTCCCTAGATATCCACTTGGTGCAATCTTAACCACCTCTTGATAATGGGTTAAGGCATCGTCCAGTTTTTTTCGGAGCTTGTGGATCTCCGCTATTTTGTAGTGCGCACGCTGCTTGTAGTCATCAGCTCCTTTTTTCTTCGTTTCGGTGATTTCGCTGTATCCAACAACCGCTTCATCATAGAGTTTGTTTCGTCGGTCTATCAGTTCATTGGCTTTCGTTTTGTCGGTTTTAATGAGATCCTTATTGACCTGGATTAACTCAGCCAGTTCGACCTTTCGGTCAGCGTTGCTTATCTTCACGCTAAGTGGGACACAGCCGATCAAAGTTGTCAGTACAACGAGGATAGCAGGAACTAACCAAATCCTTTTCATAAAATACCTCTCCTTGAAAATTAATACCTTTGCATTAGCTAAGTCCATATTATATCGCATTCCTAAAAAATGGCAAGATTTTTTTATATGGACTTCAGTCTTATTTAACTATTTTGTACAGGAATAGATCTACTATTGCCGTTCAAATCGAACCGTAATCTCGCCTGATTGATCTCTCTGAGGCAAGTTTGAAGCCAATTTGTTAAAAATAATTTGAGAAACGAAAATCCTGGCTTTCGGGCCCAGTTCACCAGCACGGTTTTCGACAATCCGTACCTGATAGACCGTTCCGTTAGGTTTAACGACAAAGCTGAGCCTAACCACACCCCCCTGCACTTTGCCTACAACCTCTGGCAATTTCGGTTCATGGAGTATACCACGCCCTGGGTCGATTCCTGTAATACTATAAGGCCTTTCGCCTACCGCTTTACTCGGTTGACTCTGCCGTCGTCCCTCTGAAGCAATCTTACCGGTAAAGGCTTGATTGTCACCGGTTGTCCGCAAAACCTTACCGGTTGAGTCTGTTGTCCCAACCGGATTAGCAGTTGATTGATGCCCAATTTCGTCGCTGAAAGTCTTTGCTCGAATAGCGGCATCGACATCGATTTCGGTGGATCGCTGCTTCTGTCCATAGGGAATGCTAATGTCAGTGCTTTGCAGCAGGTCCGAAGTACGCGAGGTTAGTCGACGCACGTCCGGCAATTCAGCGTTGCCGGAACTTTCACTGAAAAAGCTATCGAGGTTTTGCAGTGACTGTAAAGGGGGCAGATCGACAGGAACCGTTTCGGGCTCGGGAACAAATACCAGCGGTTCCTCGATTTTCTTTTTTTCTGGAGGCGGCTCTTCTTTAAAGATTTCGACCATATACTCAGTTTCTTCGATTTTCAAAGAGGGTGGTTGGTAGATTAACCAGGCAGAAAAAAGAATGACCAAGACATGTTCGGCAACAGCCAATGGCAGAAAAAAACCAATTCTGGGCATTAAACTTGTTCCTCCTCAACAGATACATTAATAGACGGATCATCTGTCCAATCGCGAACGTTCTCGTATTCTTCCTGAAATAGTTTATACTCCTCAGTTACCAAGAACCGGATCAGTGACATTCCATGGCGTTCGAGTTCAATTAGGAGATTTTGTGATTTTCGATTGAAGTAATGATAAGCAACCAGTGTCGGTAAAGCCACGATTAGACCGGCCGCGGTGGTGATGAGCGCTTCTGAAATCCCGTCCGCAATACCCTGCAGGTGTTTACCCGATTGATCGCCTCGCCAGAGAGCTTGAAACGAGGACGTCATACCTAGCACCGTACCGAGTAACCCCGTGTACATAGAGACATTAGCCAGCATAGCTAGAGTCTTGAGGTGGCGCATGATGGCTGGGCGTTCCAATCGCACTGCAATATCGACTGCAGATTTTAAGTCTTTTTCATTCTCATCTCGGTTTGCGATCCCGGCTCGAAGAACATTAGTTAGAGGTGACGGTACTTTCTCGCACATTCGAATGGCTATTTCCGGCTGACCTTCGACCAGTTCAGCATAAATACTCTGAGTTACATAAGCCGAAGGAATTACTCGTTTGCGCCGTAAATGATAGGCTCGTTCCAAAATAATTGTGTGCGACCAGACAGAAAAAGAGATTAACACTAATAATAGATACCCACCACCAGCCAACTGTTTTAGTCCTTGAAGGACGTGGTCCAATATCAACACGGTTCAAAAACCTAGTTCAACACCAAAATCGAGGTAATTCCGCCGAACCGGATAATTCGGCAAAAAAGCCACCTCACCAATTACGTATGACCCACCGACAAAACCATTGATATATTGACCGATACTTTTACCTAATTCTGCTTGGAGGTGGATAAAATCAGTCAACTGGACCGATGGGTCTATTCCCTCAATCGGAGTTGAAGGTTGAGTCCCATTGGCTCTGTCTGTTTCTATCTTCGCATCTAAACGAATTTCGAAACCGAGGGGAAACTGATAATCCAGATCTAAATGCGCTACATTTTTGGGGTGATAGGGAATATCAGTCGTTTGTAGATCCCGTTGGTAAGCGACCTTAACACGCCCTCGATCTGTTAGCGGTAAATTGAGGGATAGCCGCACACCATAGAGAGATGTTAATTCTATTGCATTAACAAGCGTCCAACTCAGTTCTTCACTTTCACGATCGATTCCATTACTAACCTCCTGTACCAGATAAACCAGATCTGTTACTTGTTTGGCAAAGGTTCCAAAATTAAGTTCTGTCTTCTGACCCCGATGATAGGTCAAAGTCAATCGTTGTGCCCAAGCCTTCTCGGCTTTTAGAAACGGATTTAACCTGACGTAGTTGCTATTGAAATAGAGCTTAGAGACTGAATGGTGGTGGACCGATCGGTCTCCTTCCAAATTGAATCGCCACTGATTGTTGAGCCGGGTCGTAACGGACAGAAAGCCACCCGGTTGAAGTTTGGTTTGATCGACAAATGTTTGGGCTGTTTGACTGAATTCATCATTGGCTTCATTTGGAGAAACGTCAGCTGGCTCTCGTTCTCGAAAGCTGATGACACTAGCCCCTACTCCAATCACCAGCGGTCCCGCAGGGCTATAATTATCCTTGGCATAAAATTCTAGTATAGTAGACCAACTCTGTTTGTGTTGTGAGACCTCCTTGGCCGATAGATAGCCCATTTTTACACCAAAGTGAACCGGATTGGCCAAATTTATAAAATGGGTTCTGACATCCAAGTTAAGTCGTAGATCTTGAGCTTGATCGAGGTTGATGGAAGACTCTTGTTTGAAATCGAATTTTTCTAATAGACCTGTCGTCGTCAGTTGTGTTTTGTCAGACAGATAATGGCTGTGACGCAAATTGGATCGAAGCAATTGCATGCTATGGAGATCACGCAACTCAATCGACGGGTCTGCTGTCTGTTGATTGTTATCCAGTAGACCAGGTGTTGAATCTATTTTTAACGGCCATCTCAGATCTTTCAGAGAAATCCGGGTATCCAGTACCAGTTGGCTAAGTGGCTTATAGGTAAGGTTGAGTCCACCTTTGAGAGCATTATAAGTTCCTCGGTTATCATTTTCGGCGTCTGCTAGATTTCGATAGTCAAACTGGAGATAACCGGCGGCTTTTGTGGCGGCTCCGGCCAGCAGGGCTTCAAAAGAGGGGGCGCTTGGCAACCCGGGTGAAGCCTTAACTCTCACGTTGTAATTTTTGGCCGGGATCGATAAGGGCCGGGGAACTTTCTGAGGCGTATGAATCGGTGGCAAGTGCCACAACCGCTCCTTAGCATAGAGTCCCAGCACATGTTGTATCGCTGGCCGAACCGGATCGTTGAATTGGCTGCGAGGTTCTAGTTGAATCTGAGTAATATCGATAATACCGATAGTCTGTTCTTCCAACTGGATCTGCTCTGCCGTTTGACTATTGACTAAAAGGGGATAGATCAAAAGAATATAAGTGATCAAGAGAATGTAGATAGGAAAACAAACGACGACTGAAGTCGGACACCTGCGTCTAAGGGGTGGAACACACTGCACGGTCAACTCAAATCTATTGTGTCTTGCGTAAAAGTTCCTGATATTTGCCGTCCGCATATTGATGCAACTGATCCCAGTCCTTTTTCTGTTTCGGGGTTACGGATGAGATATAGGTTTGATAGAGATTAATTGCATCCTCGTAAGTGTCTTTAGCCAGAAAATCCTTCCCAGCTTTCACATAGGCATCGGCGGCTCGAACTGCGGCATGCAGAGCTGTCAGTGGATTGTGCTGTTCCCTGAGGTGTCGAACCCGCAAATAGGTTGATCCTGCTTCATAATACTGACCACTGAGTGCTAACGTTTCCGCTAATCGTAGTTCAGCATCGATTACTACTTCAACTGGGTAGCGATCCGTACCGCCATCTCGAATTACAGTATAGGCGGTAATGGCAGGAGAATACTTCTTTTGCGCACGATAAGCATGCCCTAGTAAGAGCTGTGCCATCTTCGCCTGCTCTGAGTTGTTATATTGATTAAGAATCTGCTGGTAAGTATCAGCGGCCTTCTGCCATTCCAGTAACTCCTGGTAGCAGTTGCCAGCTAGAAGCAATGCTCGTGGCGCATCGTTGCTTCTAGGGTATTTCTTGACCACATCGAGAAAGGTTTTAATTGCGTTCTCCAGATTTCGGGCAGGATTATTCTTATTGTACCAAATATGGCCAGCGTCATAGCGTGCTGTTGCTGCCAACTCGCTTTCAGGGGCAACCTTTTGAAAGGCGGCAATCGATTGCCTGAACGATCCAATTTCCAAGTAGGATTTACCGATATGGTACTGAGCCAGGGAAGCTGTTTCAGATTTACCATACCGTTCGATTACTTTCTGAAACTCAGAGATAGCGCGGCTGTAGTTCTTTGCTGAGAAATAGAACCGACCGATATGAATCTGAACGTCTGGTGCGAGGGCACTCGAAGGATAGTTTTTAATCAGTCGGCGATAAGCCTCTAATGCTTTCTTCTCCTCTCCAAGGTCTTCATAGGCAGTGGCAATACCGTACTGTGCATCATCAGCCCAACTACTTTTTGGGTAGTGCTGAATCACCTTTTGATAGGCTTGAATGGCTTTTTGATAGTTCCGTAGATTAACGTAACTTTCGGCTACGTAATACTGTGCCTCAGGACGGAGATCAACCACCTTTTCTGCTCCAGGTTGACCGGTTTGCACTTTCAGATTGGGAAACTTCTCCACCACGCGCTGGTATTCGGTAATAGCACCGGTGTAATTGCCGAGTTTGAAGTAGGCATTAGCAATTCCGAAGATCGCTTTGGGCTCTAAACGGGAGGCCGGAAAGGAACGGAGTTGTTTCTGAAAAGCCGCCGCTGCATCGTTGTACCGTTCCAATTTGTAGTAGGCCCAACCGATTTGATACTGGGCATCGTCACGCCAGTTACTTCCCTGATATGTTTTCAAAACCGTCTCAAAAGTGGTAACTGCAGATTGGTAACGCCTTAGGTTGCTCTGGGCCACACCGACATGGTATTGAGCTTGGTCGGCGAATTTGCCAGAAGGATACCGCTGAATCATCTTTTGCCATGTTTGAATGGCTCGCTGATAGAGCTGATTTCTCTCTTTTGGAGAGGACAACATGGCTTCTGAGAAGTAGGTCCAGCCAATACCAAAACGGTACTTTTCAGCCCATTCATCAGTGGTATCCTTCTTTAACAGATCTTGATACTTCCGCCGTGCCGATTGGTAAGATACTTTTGAGCCGTCGTTCCAATAGGTGCTTTCAGCGATAAAGAACTCGGCCTGTGTCCGAAACTGACTATCAGGATATCTCTGGATCAATGTATTGCAAGTGGTGATTGTATTCCCGAAGTCTTCGGCCTCAAATAGGGCTCTCGCTTTCCAGTACAGAGCTTCATCAGCAGGTGCTGTGGATAGTTGCCGGTCTGCTAAAATGTTGAAATACCGGTCGAAAGCGGAAGCACTTTCAGGGTATTGCCGAGAATTGAAGTAGGCCAACCCAAGATGGTACAACGCATAAGGCTCCAATTCGGTGTCGGGGGTTGATTTCAGCAACCCATTGATCGTACTGATGGCACTGGCATAATCTCGTAATTCGAAGTAACTAATCGCGATTTGATAACTGGCATCGTCAGCATAAGGAGAATCGGATCGAACCTTGTTGTAGTTGAGGATGGCAGAATTGAACTCACGAGAGAGCCGGAAGCATTCACCCATCCGAAAACGGGCCGCATCATTCAATTCCGACTTGGAATTGTCAGCCACTATTTTGAAAGCTTCTCTGGCTTGAAGGTAGACTTTAGGATTTTGTTCCCCTTGAACGAAATAAACCATAGCGATCCCGTATTGAGCGTTATCGACTACGGGGCTATCAGGGTAGAGTTGATTCACTTTTTGATATTCGTGGATGGCTTCGCTAAATTTTTTCTCCTCTGCTAAAATCTCCCCGATCCAATATTGCGCTTCAGCCGAGACAGCTGACTTCTCGCTTTCGTGCAACAGATAGTTAAATGTATCTTTAGCTTCAGACATCATCTTTTGCTGAAAGTAGCATTCGCCGAGTCGAAAGCGAGCATCGACAATGTATTGTTGTCGTCCATCTTGATCTTGATAAGTATCGATAAATTGCTGGAACTCGGATTGGGCTTTCGGCCAGTCGTAGATCTGAAATAATGACTCCGCTGCTCGATAGGTGGCTTCTACCACTGCATAATGGTCCGGATACTGATCAACAAAGGTCTGAAGTTGGTCGTGCGCTCTCTGGTATTTTTTCAACCGATAAGAGACCCAACTTCTAGAATAGAGGGCATCAGCAGCCTGCTTGGAGTCCGGGTAATCTAGTAGGATTTGGTCATAGTACTCACTGGCTTTTTGGTATAAGCCCAATTTTTCATAAGACTCACCCGTCAGATAGATAGCCTCTGCGATAACATCCAACTCGGCGTCTTTTATTGCCCCCTCCAATACCTGTTGGTATCCTTTGATTGCTTCTTCGTATCTACCTTGCCGAAACCAGGCGGTGGCTACGCCACGTACCGCGTCCAGTCGGAGTGGACTATTTGGGTATTCGACTGTTAGTTGTTTGAAATGTTGAACGGCGAGGTCGTACTGCTCTAAGTTAAGTGCAGATTCGCCAACCAGCAAGCGAGCGTCGTCCGCATTTTCGCTTTGAGGATACTTTTGGATGAAGAATTCAAACTGATCTTTGGCCACCATGTAGGCCTTCTTCTGAAACAGTTTATAGGCGAAAGTGTAATCTTCTCGTTCGCCCGCCTCTACTGTTGTAAGAGGTAGAGAAAAAAAGATTCCGTGGAGTATCAACCACAGAAAGGAGAAAGTGGGATAGAGACGATATGTATACATGGTCCGTATCCATTTTCGCTTGGGCAAAGACGAACTATGGACCCTGAAGCGTTGCGTTTGAAGCATGCCGTTTGGTGGGGGATTTTATGGCCGAAAGCTAACCATTTTTTCAGGTTAGCCAAAAGGATTCACGCTATTATATCATTGCCGTATAGCCTTTTCAACTTGAGGTTCGGGCAAGACAATAACATTAAAAAAAGAGGCGAGTTTGGCATGTTAGTTTCGTGCCTGGTCGAATTCGGCTTTTAGACTGTGCTGATTTGTTTGCGACGGTGTGTTACTTGCTCCAAATAGTGGTTTGTATTGCTTGTTATCACCTTCAATTGCTGTCGTTTGGGTTTGCAATACTTTTCCCAAAACCACTTCTTTCTATAATATTCGTTAATCTCCCGTGGTGTAAAATCCCGTTCGATTTTTGACCGGTGGCATAGATGAATAAAATAGTGGCCTATCAATTAAGCAACCCAGTCATGCCATCTACGACGACACAAGGTCCCATTTGCTGTGGGCGTCTAAATACAGCCAATGGATACTTCGAGCAGATCTTCTAGAGTTTGTCAAGGAAAGGTTTGTTTACTGCATTCGAGATGGTGAATCAACCGTCCGTTCCCATAAATACGATCAAGGCCCCATAGACAGAAACCAGAAAAATGGCAATTCTGAAGTAGTCGCCGAAAAGTAATGATAAAAAGAAGGAGTATCCAGATGGGTACTCCTTTTTTGTTTCTGTGACTAAGTCCTTTGACAATACTTGTATTATTACTACAATTGTGAAAGGATATAGGGTAGATAATAATTAGGTAGACGATAAAAGGAGGCAAAAGATGGAAAATGCTTTTCTGAGATGGTGGGGTTGTGGGGCGTTCGACGTCATACTAGGCGATGTCAACTTTGCTTTTGATCCTTACCTCTTTGGTCACAACCTGGAAGAAATTCAACCTGTGTATGACTACATCTTCATCAGCCACGAACATTTCGATCACTGCCATCCCAAAACGTTGCGAAAAATCTGTCAGGGTGAGCGGTTTAAGAAATTGTTTGTCAGTCCGGGTTGCGTGAACCCAGCGCTTCCAGTCGACGAAAAATACGGCGACGCTGCCTTCGATCGAGATTTGCCCGTTACTAAACATATTCCGGCTGCACAGGTCGAAGTTTTGTATCCGAAGTATTTGCAGAACGGCAACCATCAGAGCTGCCGGTTTCCGGATTCATTTGAGGTCGATCTGGGTGCTTTGCAGGTGGAGACCATTGAAAGTGGAGAGAACCAGACATCTGATCTACCTACCTGTGGTTACCTGATTACCCATAAAGAGAAAGGGATCTCCTTTTTGCATATGGGTGATTTACATCAACCCTATCCTGCCTTAAAACAGCTTAGGGGGAAGGTCGACTTCTTTATTCATATGAAACTGGGATTAACCGAGTGGCAGGGGGTAGATTTGACCCATCACCTGGTAGAGATCGTCGACCTGATTCAACCTAGATATTTGATTCCAACCCACTATCGAACCGACAGGATAACTGATCCGATTCCAGAGGGGCACTGGCCACCGGATGTCACCGACAGTTATGCCTTCATCGAATGGATCCGCGAAGCGATCGGAGACCAAACAAAGATTTTACCTTTCACTGCTGGAGTTGAATACGAACTGGACATGCCAACCAAAAAGGTCATCTGGAAGTGGAACTGGCGCAACACCTGGACCGTTCCGCCATGGCGAGAGTGTTAAGTAATTCTTCTGCTATTTTTGAGTTATTTATCGGGCTTTCTTCAACTGGTGAATCACCCGGTGTCCGCTCATCCACCACATTGGGGGGTGGATGTAGTTGTTTTTCTCCGTTGGCCAACCGGTCCAATAAGTGTTATTGAAGGGGATCAGCATAATTGCCTGGTTGAGTGGAATGACCACCTGTTCTGTCATGAAAATTTGCATCGCTTCTCTGAACCGGGGTATGATTTTTGGGTCTCTAAGCGGCAGGACTCCAATCTCGGCCACCAACTGGCTGTATTTATCATTTTTCTCTCCCTTCCAACGGACAAAATTATTATTACTAATCGATCGCTCGTTGATTGGACGATAGTATTGATGGGTAAAGCGGTTCATCGAGACCCAGGGTTCATTGACTGACCCACAAGCATCCCAGTCTACCACCGCCTCAAAGTTGCCAAAGGCCTTGTTTTGACTCCAGGTTGACCCCTCTATGGGACGAGTGGAGGCATCGATTCCTGCGGCACGCAACTGTTCAACTACCACCGCCGCCACCCGACGCAGCTTGATGTCAGCCGCATGGGTCTGAATGTTGAGCGACAACACCCGTCCCTCTTTTTGATAAAATTTGTTGTTGCCTGGTTCCCATCCCTGGGATTCGATCATTTTTTTGCCACTTGCCACATCGCTTTTAGATGGAACCCATAATTCTTGGATAGCATCGATGTAAAGTTTCATTCCTTCATACTCCACAAAGATCGACTTGGAAGGCCAAGAGGTTCCTTCGTAAGCGATTCTGACGATCTGCTGACGGTCGATGATCAGACTGATAGCTCGACGCATCTCGGGTTGGTCCCAGGGTTTGACCTGATGATTCAACGAAAGCTGGCGTGGACAGGGATCCAACCAAACGTAGGGCATCTGCTCTTTCCAGGCAACCAGATTGGGGTTCATGCTGCGGACAGCGTCAAAAGCCCCCAGTGTCAGGCTACCAATCACATCGAGTTCATCGCTGGCGGCCATCATGGACCGGCTTTCTTCGGCTCCGGTGACAATCCATCTCAGTCGCTTAGGCTGTGGGAGATCTTCGAATCCGACTTCCGCTCCCCACCAATCGTCTCGACGATCGTAGGTGAACTCTCTGCCTGTCGCCTGAACCAGTCGATAGGGGCCGGTACCCAATGGCCATCCCTGCTGAAGATTGAAATTCTCGAATGTAAATGGATCCTTTCCTTGCCAAATATGTTGTGGCAGAATAATCACACTGGGGGCAACACGAACGGAGAAATAGTCCAGCTGAAACCGAGGATTGGGATGTTTCAGCTTAAATCGAACCGTCAGGTTGTCGATGAGTTCGACGTCGTCTACCCAATGTTGCATGCTGGCGACTTCAATTAAGGTTTGCGTCTTGTCACTAAGTAAAGTCTCGATGGTAAAAACCACGTCTTCGGCATCGTAGTCTTCACCGTCCGCCCACTTAACGCTAGGCCGAAGTTTTAGCATCCAGACATCCAAACTGTGGTTAGAGGTGAAACTTAAGCCTAGCCAGGGCTCAATCCGGCCGGTTTCATAGTTGAGAATGAAGAGGGGTTCCCAAACAGATTGCCCCATCCCAGGACCAGAGAAGGAGGGTACCATCCAGTTAAAAACCGGAGGCGCAAAATCAGGACCGGCCCCAAAGATGACGATATTCGTTCTGTCGACCGGTTTTAAGGCGATTACTGGTACAGGCACCAGCAGCCAAAACCATATTAAAGCCGAGATCCATTGTGGTGAGATTAACTTCTGGATTTTCTGCATTATCTCGTTATAGCTCGCGAGGCTCTTTAACGGCGGTTGTGTTGCGCTTGTGTGCTGGCAATATTCGTTCGTTTCGTTTGGTTGGATCGTTCCAGGGGTGACTAACCTGCCTGATCAGGCAAAGAGTTAAGCGTTTCAAACAATCTCCAGAGCATCGAGATCGGGTAGACACGGAAATGGGAGCGTTGGTAGTGCTTGATACCAATATGCTACAGAACAGATATCGTGCTGCCCCGGATAGAAACGCCCCTTGCTGCGCCAGCCCTGCGCCTGGATAGTCACACGCAGATCGTTTTGAAAACGGGTCGGGTCCATTACGTGCCATCGATACATGACGTGGCGTTGTTGTGAGTTGTAAAGCCCGTCTAGCTGTAGCACCTGGTGCATCCCCATAAAGGGGGTTGAATATGTCGCGTACTGGCCGTCCACATCCCAGTTGTATGAACCACCGAAATAGTCTTCCGTCCCTGTACCACAAATCGTTGGAAAATCTGAATCTCCATCCATAAAAAACTTAATCCCACCTTCTCCCCACCAACCGTTATTGTTAATTCCCCAGCCCATAGATGTTCCGATGTAGTGGCTTGGACCATCGATACGATCCAGAATTGTGTAAACCTCTTTGTAGGACAGGGGATTCACCCGTCTAAATTGGGCAGGAAAGTATGCCACATCGTCCGGCACATCAGTCTGCGTGTAGTTGATCTGGTAAAAGCATGGAAGCCGATCTATTGGATGCCGGTTCTCCATGGTTATCCGGCAGTGTGTCCGGAACGGCATCTCCCAGAAACAGTTTAATCCTCGATTCGGGTTGACAGCGACGGGAATGGAATTAACTGGCGCGAAAGGCCCCCTGTTCGCGCCAGCCGGATCTTGCATAGACTAGTGCGTAGCGAAAAAATCGGGGATCGGTGTTTCGACGCTTGGTTGTTCCTGAGGATCCCAATATATGCGGACGATGAAATCACGGCTGATATTCCCACCGAACCACATGCTTTGAATTGCGCCAGGACCGTCAATATCCGCTAAAACGTAAGTTTCATCCGGTTCGGTATGCACGCACGGGCGGCACTTCCAGCCAATGCCCAATTCCCTGGCCGGACCACTGGGATTCGCTTTTGCCATGCCGCCGCCACTTTTTTCTCCAGTTGGATTCTCGGCTGAGATAGAACGGGTTAGCGCTGACGATAAGCGCGGAAGGTTACCTAAGCCCATACCCAGCCCATTGAAATTTGACATCGTGTTAGCAATATAACCTTTTTTCTGGCTCTTCTCTGGTTTTTCTTTGGAAGTCACTTCGTTAGAAATGATTCTGATTATCATCGGATGCAAGCCATTTTAATTCTTTGCCAGTCGGGTGTCAAGTCGAGTGTCAAGTAGAGGGGCGAAAGATTTCCGTCTTGATAGAGGTAGTTAGAGCCAGGGAGGTGATAAGAAATAGACGAAGGCTTAGGACAACGTCTGCCTTACAGAGAAGAATACAGAGAAGAAATTGTTGAAAAGGTGAAGATTTCTGTTTGATTTGGTAGCGGAGTTCCTATAAAATACCGACGACGAGAGTTTACGGGATCTACAGCGAAAGTGGTTGAATTTTAATTAGTACTGCTGGTGACAAAGAGGTGTAATATGTTCCGAACCATATTGAGCGTGTTGTCGGTTATGTGGATTATTGTGATTACGAGTCCAGCTATAGCACAGGATAAGGGATTTAGAAGAAAAGACCGCTACCAGAGCCTATCGGGCGGGAATAAGTAGGCGGTCATCATCGGCATTAACGACTATCTCAATTCGGCTGTTACCGACCTTCGCTTTGCCGTTAACGACGCGGAACAGCTACATCAACTTCTGATCGATCCAGAGTACGGTGGATTCAAAGCTAATCAAGTGAAGCTAATCACCGATAAAACGGAGATAAAACCTAATCCGGTGGGTATCCTGAAAGCGCTCAACACCCTGGAAAAGAGTGCTGGTGAGAAAGACACCATCTTCATTTTCTTTTCGGGACACGGGATAGAAGAGAACGGGGAGAGCTACTTCTTGACTCGTGATACGGATCCCGACATTGCGGCGGATACAGCGGTAGCTAAATCGGTATTCGAGCGCACCATGGACCGAACGCAGGCCAAGATCCAAGTGATGTTTTTCGATGCCTGCCACAGTAGAGCGGAGAAGGATAAGTCGGGAGAGGGCAAAATGGGTCGAGATTTAGCCTCACTGATTGAAGCTAAGGCGGAGGGGCGGGTCATTTTGTCCTCCTGTGGCTTGGATGAGGTAGCCTATGAAGACGAGGGCACTCAGTGGAATCTTTGCGGGGGATGGAGTGGTTTCAGCCAGTGAGGCGTCAAGATATACCACGGAGAGAGTTCAGAGTTGGGCCTTCAACAATATAAGAACCAGAACCCACGAATGAAGGCCAACGTGTCGGACCAAATTCTGTTAACGGTAAACAGGGAAGGGGAGCGGTCGGCCAGGATGCAAGCGGAGAGGAGTCGGCTGGAGGAGGAGTTAGCCCAAGTTCAGCGACAACTGCAACAAGCTCAACAGGACAATAGTGCGGTATCGGAGGAGGAGGCCAGACAGCGGCAAGCGGAACTGCAGGAGAAGGTGCGTCGAGCCAAAGCGGAAGAGGCAGCGAAAAAAAGCAGCCCAACAGCAGAGAGAGGAGACG
>Ga0208128_1000123_pt1 | contig 31122 bp, 20 predicted proteins | sample ETNtaG_35_FD_185758 | JGI IMG/M metagenome (GOLD analysis project Ga0208128, IMG submission 185758) | Marine microbial and viral communities from oxygen minimum zone, Eastern Pacific Ocean - ETNP201306PF51B (SPAdes) (version 2) | ecosystem: Environmental > Aquatic > Marine > Oceanic ... | reverse complement strand
CCAGTGCCACCCAGCGCACTCCCCCACGCGACGTGGCGATGAACAACGCAACGAGCCAACCCGCCGTCACCGCGCCCAGCGCCACCGGCACGGCCAACGTCAAACTGTTGAGCAACAGACCCCAGCTCATGTCAGTCGAGGAAGATGGATTGCAGTTCGCCCACCGCCCGCTCGTTGGCCTCGACCAAGCTTGGCCAAGCGACCTCGGCGGCCGGAGGCGTTACGCCGGGATCGATCGCGCCGGCTTCAGCGAGCGCGGTCCGCACCGTCGGCGATTGCAGAAACTTGGCCAAGCGCCTGGCCAAGCCGGGATGCGGCGCAGCGCGAACGTGGCCCAGCGTGTTGCGAATGACCAAGCCGTCCGCGCCAAGCGGCTGGCCGGCGATCGGCAGGCCGTTGCGAAGGCCGGCCCGGACGTCGTCGGAGTCGCTCAGGCCAAGCGCGAACTCGCCACGGCCGACGAGTTGCACGACCACCGAGTTGCCATCGACCGTCATCACGCCATTGGCCAACAACGCGCGGCACCACGCCTGCCACCGCGCCTCGCCCCAGCGCTGGCGCAGCACCTGAAAATGCGTTGCCGTCGAGCCGAACAGCGGCAGCGCAATCACCATCCTGCCGCGCCACTGCGCGTTGGTCAGCGCGGCCAGGCTCGGCGGCAGCTCCGCGCGCCCAAGCTGGTTCGTATTCCAGACCCACTGCCGCGTCCGCATGCCAAACGACTCGATCGGCTCATCCGTGGCAAGCACACCGCGCGCGGCGAGTTGGTGCGTGCGAAACGCCTCGTTGTTCCAGAACAGATCGCAGCGCGGATGGCTTTTTTCGGCGATCAAGCGGTTGACCAAGCCGACTGTCTTGACGGCTTCGCTGTCGTAAACGGTCCGCACGCGAACGCCTGTCTCCCGCTGGAACCGCTGCAAAATTGGCTCGGCGTAAACCTGATCCTGCGAGGTGTAAACCGTGACCGAGTCGCCGCCGGGCGAGCAACCCGAGAACAGCGCAACGCTGATGAGCCACGCCGTTTGCAGCCGGGTGGTCATGCAGTGCGCCGATGGTAAAACCACCACTCGAACAGGATGAACCCGAGGCACAGCATCGCGATCCAGCGCCACGCCTCCTTGTCGGCACTCACCGGCACAGACGCCTCAACCGTGCCGTACTCGCCCATTTGCAGTGACTCGCGTGAACGGATGAGGCTCTCATCACGGTCGAGCAGGTTCACGCAAAACTGCAGCGTGTTCGTCTCGACGGTCGCCGAGTAAACGCCCTGCTGAAACGTGTCGCCAAAGATCAACTCACCGCTGGCTGTAGTCCGGATTTCCCGCGTCGAGCCGTCCGGCAACCCAACGGTCACCGGCTTTTCCACGTTGACCAGGCGCACGTGAAACGGCTCGCCGACGCGGATGGAGGTGCGGGCATCGGGGTTGAGCCAGGCGGCGGCGTTGGCGATGAAAATGGGAAACGAGACACGGAGCGGCCACGTGCTGTCGAGCGGGTTGAAGCCGATCCACACGGCACGCTGGCCGTTGTTTTCGCCCGCCGCAAGAAGCGGCGTGGACGGCGACTCGACGAGCGGCGTGAGCCACGGTGGCGGCTTGGCGGCGAGCACCTTGGCCACTTGCACGTTGTCGAAGTTGACAAAGCGCAGCAGCGGATGGGTGCTTTTCCAGTCCACAATCGGCGGACCGTCGATCGACCCGCTGGGCTGGAACCAGTTGGTCGACTGCGTGTGGATCGCCAGAACGTTGCCGCTTGGCCAGACGCTGGGCACGACATCGTCGAGCACGACGAAATCGACTGGCGGCTCCGGATCGGCGAGGCTGGCCGCCACAGCGAGGTCGAGTTTGGGCACGCTGCGCAGCGCCCGTTCGAGAAACTGGTTGCCCTTCGTGACCAGCAACGCGCGGGTGTCGCGCCGGGCGAGACTGAGTACCGAGGCGGTATTGTCCACAGCGAACACATCGCTGTTTTTGAGCTGCAACCGGAAGACGCCATTGGTGCCTAAGCTGGCGACGAAGACGAGCGATGCCGTGTTGGTCGCACCGACGCTCACACGCCGGTTGCCAACAAGCCGGTCGCCGAAAAATAGCGACACGTCGCTCGCGAGCGGGTTGGTCGAGGCGTTGGCCACGGTCGCAAAGACCGCCTGCTGCCCGACCTGCTCCGGGTGCGGCCGCACCTCGAGTGACACGATGCCAAGATTATCGCCGTCCTCACCCACGCGGTGATAGGCCAGGTTCAAGTCCTGTAACTCGAACTCGTCCAAGTCCGGCGAAGCACCATCACTGAACAGGTGCACCTCGGTCTTGGCACGGTTGCGCGTCAGGTTTTGGGCAAGCTTGATCGCGTCGAGCAGGCGGGTTGGCGAGTCGGTCGCCCGCGCTTGGCCAAGCGCGGAGCGCAGCGCCGGCTTGGCGCTGGTCGGCGACTGGCGCACCTCGGTCACCGCGCCAGCGAGCAGCAGCACCATACGGTCGTTGTCGTACATCGAGTCGATGAGCTTGGCCAAGCCGGCCTTCGCCTGATCAAGCCGGTTGGGCGAAATATCGGTCGCCTGCATCGACGCCGACACATCGAGAATGGCAACGATGAACCGGCCGCCCTCCAGTTTGCCCGCAAAGTACGGGCGAGTCAGCGCGAACACGGCCAACGCAAGCAGGATGAGCTGAATGACCAGCAGCCAGTTGTGGCGGAGTTTCTGGAACGGTGAACTGGCCTGTGTCTCGTTGAGGAATCGCTTCCACAGGACAGTGCTTGAGACCAGGCGTGCCACCCGCCGGCGCTTGAGCAGGTAAAAAACAACGACGACCGGCAGCGTGGCCGCGAACGCAAGTGCCTCGGGCGTGAGAAAGTTCATCGCCACATGCCCCCGGTTCGCATGGCCTTGAGCAACAGATCGTCAATCGGGGTGTCGGAGCGCGCCAACTGGTGGCGAATGCCGCGTGCGCGGCAAAACTCCCGCAGCCGCTGGCAGTAGTTTTGCACCGCGGCGCGGTAAGCCTTGAGGCGGTATTTTCCAAAGGTGACCTCCTGCTCGGCGCCAGTCTCGGAGTCGATCACCTTCAGGTCGCCGTAGACCGTCGGCTCGAGCTCCTCTGGTGAAAGGATTTGCACGGCGTGAATCTCCGAGCCGCGATGGGTGAGCGACTTGAGTCCCTCCTCGTACCCGGCCGGGTCGAGAAAATCGCTGATGATGACCGACACGCCGGGCGCGCGATGCTTCATCGCGCCGCGCCGCAGCGCCTGGTTGAGGTCCGCCGCGCCACCGGCCTTGAGCTTGGCCAGGTTTTCAAAAAAACGAATTGACGACTTGCGGCCGCGCACCTGTCGCAGCTCGCCGGCGAGGCTCGCCTGGTCGTCGCCCAGCGGGAACGGCTCGACAGTAACGCGGTCGAACCCACATAACGCCACGTAGCCAACAGCGGCGGCGACTTGCCGGGCGAAGTCGAACTTGGGCGCCTGGCCAAACGACATCGACTCGCTGGCATCGAGAAAAATGGTGACCGGCAGCTCTCGCTCCTCCTCGTAGAGCTTAAGGAAGAGCCGGTCGAGCCGGCCGTAGATGTTCCAGTCGATCCGGCGCAGGTCGTCCCCAGGAACGTAGTTGCGGTAATCGGCGAACTCGACCGACTGCCCACGCGCGCCGCTACGGCGCTCGCCCTTGGCAGTGCTCTTCGAACGGCGACGGGCGAGCAATTGCAACTGCTCGAGCCGTTTCAACAAATCCGGGGAAATCAACGCCGCCATGACCTCGGGACCAACCGAGGCGGATGCTCACCATAGACACCCAAAATGACAAGACCAAGCGGCGACCAGAATCACGTTTTGAATGCAAACCAGGAGGGCCAATCCTCCAATTCGGTCACGTGAACATCCCAATTATGGCGAGTAGCAAATTCCTTCACCGCTCTTTGCACGCCGAACAAGCCAATCAATGAGCCGTCAGCTTGGTTATATAAATTGCCATCCGGCACGTAATCGTGGCCGCATATGATCCCTCCCGACTTCACTTTGGGAAGCCACAACTCAATGTCTTGTTTGGCGGCTTCATAGCGGTGATCCGCGTCGATGTAACAGAAATCCAATGTGTTATCCGGCATAGCAAACGCCGCCTGTTCGGAGGTCATCCGCCAAACGATGGAACGCTCACCAAAGGACCTCAACCGAAGTGTGGTATTCACATAAAGAAGGATGTGTTCATCGTCATTTCGATTGGAGATATCGATATACTCGCCGGCATCAAAGTTTTTCCAAGCATCAACTGAAAACAAGGTTTTGCCTTTCCAATTCTGCAAAATACACTCTGAATAAATGCCCTCTTGAACCCCGATCTCAGCACCGGTTCCTGTCAACCCACACTCGTTCAAAAAAGCCGGAAACTCGCTCCGGGTCTGGAAATTCAATTCTGGTTTCATTGAGTAATTCGATTCATCAGATAGCCTGTCCGTTTCTCCCACGACCAATCCTGCATGAAATTGGTAGCCCGGTCGCCCCGGCGTCGCGCCTCGGCGCGGTCGGTGTAAACCCGCTCGAAGCATTCCACCACCTCGGCCACGTCCGATTCGCCCCAGTCTTTCGTGCCAGCGAAACCGGCCTTGGGCGTGATCTCCCCCTGCTGCTGCAGTGGATAGCAGTTATCATCCTCGATCAGGTCGAGGTGGCCCGTGTTGGCGGAGAGGATGCAGGGAATACCACTGGCCATAGCCTCCATCGCCACCAGGTTGGTGCCGCCCTCGCAGCGGTTCGGAAACACCGCCACATCCACCTGTGAAAACAGCTTCGGCATCAGGTGGTTGGGCACCAGGCCGCAATCGTGAAACTGCTCCGGGGAAATGCCGTTGGTCCCCGCCCACTCCGGAAAACCCTGCGTCCCATCGCTTGTTTTCTCGGGCACACCATAGACCAAACCGCTAGATACAATGCTGGTCATGGATTCCGGCCATGGATTGTTCCACGTCACCGCCAAAATGGCATCCGGGTGGGTCTTGGCAAACTCACGGAATGCCGCCACTACGATGTCCTGACCTTTTCGGTACTCAAGTTTGCCTCCCGAGAAAATGACGAACTTCTCGTCGTCCAGTTTCCTCGCTGGAGAAAATAGCTCAAGGTCAACGCCCTGGAGAAACGTGTCCACATTGGCCAGGCCATGTTCCTTGAGCACCCGGGAATTCCAGCTTGACCCCCCAAAGATGATTTCAAACTGCCCGGCATTCTCGGTGGTGTGTTCGTTGGGCAGGTTATCCTCAAAAAATATGATCGAATAATTGGCGTTGCCACGGCATTCAAGTCGATCAGGGCGAGGCATTCCCTTCTCGTGAAAAAAATTCCCGAGGGAATGAATCACGGGAAAGTCACAGATCAACCGTCCTTTTTCTTCCTCCCCCATCAGTTTGTCTACCTCCTCCTCACGGCGGTAGAGCTTGGTCACAAAATCCTTTAACTCATCCCGAACTGATTTCAGTTGTGCACTGGGATAGAGAGGCACGGCCTTAAAGCGGCCATCGAGTTCCATGGCGTGCGCCATGTTCAAGCCGGCGATGCCCCAACCGGAGGAGAGGCTCAACTGCCAGTTCAGTCCTAGCCAACTGAGGCCATTCTGGTCGACTGTCGCGTTCATTGATTCTGAATGGTCTCGTGTATCCGCTCAATAAATGGCCGAGCTCTTTTTTCCCACGTCCAAGCCCCCATGAACCTGGCCCCTTGCTCACCCCGCGTGTTCGCTTCACCACGGTCGCGGTAAACTCTCTCAAGCACCTCCACTAGTTCATCGACATCGCTTTCCCCCCAATCCTCCTTCCCCTTGAGATTTTGATCGGTCAGTTGTGACTGTTTGAACAGAGGATAGCAATTATCCTCCGTCATCAAATCCAGATGCCCCGTGTTGGCTGAAAGGATGCAGGGAACACCACTGGCCATGGCCTCCATTGCCACCATGTTGGTTCCTCCCTCACATCGGCTGGCAAAAACCGCCACTGAAGCCTGAGTATAAATATCCGGCATCAACGAGTTTGGAACCTTCCCGAAATCGACAATTTGCGAAGGGGAAATCCCGTTTTGAACGGCCCATTCCTCGATCCTCTGGCAACCGTTTTCATCAACCTCAATGTCTCCATCGACGTGTCCGGCGGTTCCCAGATCATCAGGGGAGACGCCCCAGGGATTCTGCCAAACGGTTGCCAGGACGGCATCGGAATGTCGTTTGGCAAACTGCCTAAACGCCGCGACAACAATGTCCTGCCCCTTGCGGTATTCGAGTTTGCCTCCCGAAAAAATGACAAACTGCTTCTGTTTCTTTTCCGGCCTCGGATAAAATGTTGTGGAGTCGATCCCGTGAAGGAAAAGATCTGTGTTCGTCACACCCTGCTTTTTTAACACTTCCTGATTCCACTTGCACCCCGTAAACACCACCTTGAACCTAGCCGCGTTCCTAAGCGTGATCTCGTTTGAATAATCATTCTCAAAGACGCATATGGCAAAATTGATCGAACCGTCAAAGTCAAAATCTCGCAGCTTTGGCATCCCTTCAAAATGAATGTTGTTGCCCAATGGGTGAACCACAGGAAAGTTGCACCGTGACAAGCCTGACTCTCCGGCACCAACGAGATGCCGCGCTTGAGCGCTCCGATTGTTTAATCGGGTGATGAATCCCGCAGCATCATGGGTCTCTGATTGGATCTCGCCAAACTCAGCGAACGAAACGGGCTTGAATCGACGATCCTTTTCCATGACAGCAGCCATGTTCAGCCCCAAAACTCCCCAGCCTGTCGATGACCCAAGCTCCCAATTCAGGCCAAGCCAGTTATTCCCGTTGTTTTGACTGTTTCCGTATCCGTTCAACTTGATTAAATCACATGGTTTTTGGCTTATTTTTTGCTCTGTCTGTGGATCTTGGCGAACGCGATCTGTCCAACCAGGCCCGACTTGGAGTCTCTCGAAACACCTGACCCAGTCGCAGACCCCGTGCTCCGTGCCGTCGATCTCATCCAGAACGGCTCTATGGGTGAGGCTGAATTATGCCTAAAACAGGCATATTTGCAGGCTCCGGACACTCCTGATGTTCACTTTGCGCTCGGCCTGTTTGAGGAAGAATCTGGCGATCCCCACTCTGCACAGAGCCATTATGAACGGGCTATGCAGCTTGATCCGTGCCACGCCCAAGCTCATGTCAATCTGGGTTTGCTTCACAAGCAGGCGGATGCGCTTGACCAAGCGGAAGATTGTTACCGTCGCGCCATCGCCGCCGATCCCGCCGTGGCCGAAGCGCATCTCAACCTCGGCACCCTCCTCCACCAGACCGGTCGTCCCGATGAAGCGGAGAAGTCCTTCCGCCAAGCCCTGGCCAACGAACCGACCATGGCCGCTGCCCATCGCAACCTCTCCTCCCTGTTGCTTTGGCAAAACCGCCACGTTGAAGCACTGCAGTTTGCACTCAAAGCCGAACAGTTCGAGCCCAACGAAGCAGAAACCCACAACACACTTGGCGCTGTTTACAAGGCCACCCAGCAAACTGACAAGGCGATCGGCTGTTTCCAACATGCCATAACCACCGAACCGGCCAACGCCGGGTATCACGCCAACCTTGCCGGGGCGCTCGTCGATGCCCGTCGACTCGATGAAGCCCATGAACTGTTTTACAGGGCGATCGATCTGGATGCCGAGCTGCCCGACGCCCATCACGGGCTCGGCATGCTGCAACTGCTGGAGGGAGACTTCACCGAAGGCTGGGAAAACTACGAGTGGCGCTGGCGCGCCTCACAACAAAACCGGAGACGTCATCAGGACAAGCCGGAATGGGACGGGAAGCCGGCGCCGGAGCGGGCCGTGCTCATCCACTGCGAGCAGGGCCTGGGCGACTCCATTCAATTCGCCCGTTACATTCCGTGGGTTGCCGGGCATGCGGGCTCTGCCATCCTCGAGTGCCCTCCCGAGGCGAGGCGATTGTTTGAAAGCATCCCCGGCTTGGCCAAAGTGGTGACCCCAGACGACGCTCCCCCTGAGTTTGATGTCCAGATTCCCCTGCTTGGTTTGCCCCGCGTCTTTGGGACCACACTCGATTCCATCCCCAGCCAAGTGCCCTACCTGCGCCCGCCCAGTGAGCAGCCACACCCGCTTGACTTGCCGAGGGGGCAATTCGCGGTCGGACTGGCCTGGGCCGGCAATCCCCGGCACCGCAATGACGCCTTCCGCTCAATGCAATGGACCGACTGCCAAGCGTTGCTCGAGTCTGATTGCGCCCATTTCGTCAGCCTCCAGTTCAATCCCGGTGACGAGGCCAAGGCCGCGCTTGGCCAAGCGGCCAACACCACCGATGCCGCACAGCATTGCACCGACTTGGCAGCCACGGCGGCAATCATGGATCAACTCGATCTCATCATCTCTGTCGATACCGTCACGGCACACTTGGCCGGGGCGCTGGGCAAACCAATCTGGCTGCTGTTGCCCTTTGCCGGTGAATGGCGGTGGCTCCACAACCGGGATGACAGCCCGTGGTACCCGTCGATGCGCATCTTCCGTCAATCCCGCCCCGGAGACTGGGCCAGTGTGATCACCGACGTGATCGCAGCGCTGCAACAACAACCTCCCCCGGACGCCTCCCGCCACTTGACCAAGGCGACCGACTATCATCAACAAAACCAGCTTGACCGGGCGATTGAGCAGTACCAACTCGCGGCCGGTCTCGACCCCAGCAACACAGGTCTGCTCCGGTTGCTAGCCGGTGCGCTCAGCGAGAATAATCAGGCCGAACAAGCGCGGGTCTGCCTTAATCGCGCCATCGAACTGGAACCCGGCGACGCGGAAAACCATCACGAGCTTGGCCTGCTCCTCTCCGGCCTTGGCCAGCCGGAACAGGCGCTTGACCCGTATGCCCGCGCCATCGAGTTGCAGCCCGGTTGCGCCGGTTTCTATTTCAACCGAGGCAACGCCCACTACGCGCTTGGCCAAGCGACCAGGGCTCGGCGCGACTACCAGCGGGCGACTCAACTCGACCCCGCCCTCGCCGCCGCGCACTTCAACCTTGGCCAGGTCTCCCAGGACGAGGACGACTACCTCACTGCCGCCCAGGCCTACAAGCGGGCCGTCGATCTCGACGGGCACTACACCGACGCCATGGTGAATCTCGGCCTCACGCTCCGCAGCCTCAAGGAAACCGCGCTCGCCGAGGAATGTTTCTGGCATATCCTGCAGGGGCAGCCGGGACAGCCGATGGCCGGCGTGAACATGGCCAAGCTGCAACTCGAGCGCGACGACCCCGCCGCCGCTGAGGTCACCTGCTGCTCGGTGCTCGAGCATCATCCCAAGCATCCCGAGACGTTGCTCAACCTCGGCGTCGCGTTGCAGGCGCAAAACCGGGTGACGGAGGCCATCGCTGCCTTCGGGGAATTCACCGCCACCGATCCGCAGAACCCGGACGGCCCCTTTAATCTCGCGATCGCCGAACTGGCGACCGGGAACTGGAAAGACGGCTGGCAGCACTACGAGGCTCGGTGGCAGACCGACAATTCGCTCTTCGCGCCAAGGCATACCGGCGTCCCGCGCTGGAACGGCGAGCCCCTGGCCGGCAAAACGCTGCTGTTGTTTGCCGAACAGGGATTTGGCGACACGCTCCAGTTTTGCCGCTACGCACCGTACTTGGCCAACGCCGGCGCGAACGTCGTGATCGAGTGCCAACCGGGACTGCGCGCCCTCCTGCAGACGCTCCCCGGCGTGGCACAGGTTTTCGAGCCGGGCGAACCCGTGCCTCCTGCCGACTTCACTCTACCGATGATGAGTGCCCCGCTGGCGTTCGGCACCACGCCGGAAACCGTGCCCAACGGCGAAAACGGCAGCTACCTTTTCGCGCAACCATGGGGAATCGTGCCTGCCACCGGCGCACCCAAAATCGGCATCGTCTGGTCCGGCCGAAGCCGCTCTTGGGCCGACAACCGCTCGTTGCCGGCCGGACTGCTCTCAGAGTTGCTCGGCGAGTGCGGCGGCTTCGCCTGGTTCAATCTGCAACTGGAGCCCAGCGACGAGGCCAGGCTCATCATCGACTCCACCGCCTGCGTGACCGACCTCTCGCCGCACATCAGCGACTTCGCCTCGACCGCAAGCCTGATCGAGTCGATGGACCTGGTCGTAACCGTGGACACCGCCGTGGCACACTTGGCCGGCGCGCTTGGCAAGCCAACGTGGGTTCTGCTGCCGTTCGCCGCGGACTGGCGTTGGCTGCTCAATCGCGACGACACGCCGTGGTACCCGAACACGAGACTGTTCCGCCAACAAACCGCCGGCGACTGGCCCGAAGTGATCGAGCACGTCCGTTCCGAACTGCAACACCTGGCCAAGCGTTAGTTTGCGTCTCAACGTTTCTTCGCCTTTTTGGCGGAGCGTTTTTTTGTGTGCCCGGTTCCTTTTCGGGCGGCTTTTTTTTTCGCATTCTTTTTGCGCTTGGTCTCGTCGCGGATTCGTTGAATCTCGCGCTTCGTGACCTTTTTGCTCGTCTGGTTTTTTACCGTCGTTTTGCGGCGGACCGGCTCGATGCTTTTGGGGCGCGGCTTGGCCACAAGCCGGATGTGGCATCCCTCAAACCCGAACGCCTTGCGTAGCACGCCGATGAGGTAGCGCGAGTAGTTGTCGCTCATCAACTCCCTGCGGTTGACGAAGAGCAGGAACGTCGGCGGCTTCGACTGTACCTGCGTGGCGTAAAAGAGCTTGAGCCGATGGCCCTTGGAGCTGGGCGCCGGGTTGCGCTCCAGCGCCTTCTGCAGCGTGCGGTTGAGCAGGCTCGTCGGCGTGGTTTTTTGGAGCTGCGAGCTGACGTAGCGGATGGCCTCAAGCAGACGGTCCAGTTGGAACCCCTCGATCGCGGACGTGAAAATCACCGGCGCGTAGTCGATGAAAAACAGGTTGGCCTTCACCCACTTGCCGAACTCATCGTACATCAGCTCCTCCTGTTTTTTGCGGCTGAGCTTGCGCCCTCCCTGCGCGACGGTTTTTTTGGCCTCCCGTTTGCGGGCCTTCTCCAGTCCAGCCTGGAACAGATCCCACTTGTTGACGACGATGACACAGGCACAGCCGGCCTCGGTGATGCGGTCACAGATTTTTTTGTCCTGCTCGGTGACGCCCTCCGCCGCATCCATCACGAGCACGGCCAAGTCGCATCGCTCAATGGCTTTGTCCGCCCGGTTGACGCTGAAAAACTCAACCGCGTCCTTGATGCGCCGCCGTTTGCGGATGCCGGCGGTGTCGATGAGGTTGTAGCTCTGCCGCATGCCGTCGGTCACAACCTCGAACGGCACATCGATGGCGTCGCGCGTGGTGCCCGATATCTCGGTGACGATGACCCGCTGCGACCGGGTGAGTGCGTTGATGATCGACGACTTGCCGACGTTGGGTCGACCGACGATGGCGATGTTCAGCGGCGGCTCTGCGGCAGCTTGCTCCTCCGGCTTGGCCAACTGCTCCGGCAAAAGGTTCACTGCTTGGCCAAGCGGCAGATCGATGCCCCGCGCATGTAGCGCGCTGACCGGGAAAAGTTGCTCAAATCCAAGCTCGGCGAACTCGTTGACGCCCTGCTCATGCGCGGCGGTATCCACCTTGTTGACCATCACGAACACCGGCCGGCCAGCTTCGCGGAGCATCCCGGCAACCTCGAGATCCATCGGCACGACACCCTCCTGCACACTGACGACGAACAAAATTACGTCCACATCATCGAGCGCGACCCGTACCTGGGTGATAATTTCCCGTGCAAAGTCGTCGCCGCCCCGTTCGCCCTTGAGCAGGCCGATGCCGCCGGTGTCCACCAGCGTAAACGGATGCCCCAGCCACTCGACCTCGGCGCTGAGCCGGTCGCGCGTGACGCCGGGACGGTCGTGCACGATCGCAATCCGCCTGCGCGCAATACAATTGAACAGGGCCGACTTCCCAACATTGGGTCGGCCGACGATGGCTACCACTCCCGGCACGGCGCTTTTGTACTGGGTTCGCGGCGGGAGAGCGAGACGACGATTTTTTCTGAATCGCCAACCGGCAAGTTTCCTGAATAATGCGCATCCCGGATGAATCTTGCTGAGAGGACCAAAGTCACCTTCAAACTCGAACAGCGCCGGGCCATCAGCAGCGGCATCCTTGAGACGGCGGGCAGCACATTCCTTCTGCTGACCGTGGTTAAGGGCTTCGAAAATCCAGGGTTGATCGCCAAGGCACTCGTCTCGACGGCGGCCAGCATGGGTCTGCTGCTCACGCCGGTGGTCGTCACCATCGTTCAGTCGCTGAAACTGCCCTCAGCTGTCGCCGCCTGCCGTATGGCGCTGCTCGGCGCAGTTCTTTTTTTCCTGATGGCCGCCGTGCCATCGCTGACGTTGTTCGTCGCTGGCAGCATCGTGGCGATGTCGTGCTCGACCGGCGCGATCCCGCTGCTCACCCAAGTCTTTCGCGACAATTATCCTGCCGACAAACGCGGCCACTACTTCTCCCGTACGGTGTGGTTCCGTGTCATCGCCGCTGCGGCATTCAGCTTTCTCGCTGGCTTGGCTCTCAATGAGACCGGCACAGCCGGCCAGCCGGGCCTGGGTAATTACCGCTGGCTGTTGGTGGTTTTCGGACTCGCGTTCCTGGCGTCGTGGCATTGCCTGAAACATTTTCCGTCCAAGCCGCTCGAGGGCGAGGCCGGTGGTCATCCGTTCCGGTCACTGCGATACGCCAAGACCGATAAACTCTTTCGGCACGCGCTGATCTGCTGGATGATGATGGGCTTCGGCAACCTGATGATGATCCCGATCCGCGTCGAGTACCTGAGCAACCCAATTTACGGACTCGAAAAAAACGCGCTCACCATCGCCACGCTGATCCTGGTCATCCCGAACCTCTTCCGGTTGCTGCTCAACCCGTTTTGGGGACGACTCTTTGACCGCATTAACTTCTTCCTGTTGCGCGCCGTGCTGAATCTTTTTTTCGCCATGGGCATCCTGATCTTTTTCAGCAGCGACACGTTGCTTGGCATGGCGATCGGGCAAATCTTCTTTGGCATTGCCCACGCCGGTGGCGACATCGCCTGGGGGCTGTGGGTGACCAAGCTCGCGCCGCCGAACCGCGTCGCCGACTACATGTCGGTGCACACGTTTTTCACGGGCGTCCGCGGCGTGCTCGCGCCAGTGATTGGCTTCAGCGTGCTGGCCTCCGGCTTGGCCATCGGCAGCCTGAGTCTGATCAGCGCCGGGCTGATTGTCCTCTCGGCCATCCTGCTGATCCCAACCATCAAACAGACACGCGAGGAACACCCCACACAGGCAGTGACCGAGGAACTGAGCGAGTAGTGATTATGGCGTGGCAGTGTCGGCGGTGCGCCAGAGGTACCAGGCAGCGACGGTGCGGTGGGGGGCCCAGCATTCGCCGGCAGCAAGCAGCTCTTTCGGCTTGGGCAACTCAGCCAAACCCTTGGCCAAAGCGAAGCCTTTTTGGACGCCGTAATCAGTCGCGGGTAGCACGTTCGGGCGGTCCAACCGGAAGATTAGCAGCATCTCGACGGTCCACCGACCGACGCCCTTGATGGAGGTCAACCGATCGACCAGCTCGTCGTCGCTCATCCGGTTAGCCTGGCGCGAGTCGGGCACAATACCGTCTTTCGCCGCTTGGGCAATGTTTTGGATGTAGTTGGCTTTTTGGTTGGAAAGCCCGACGCCGCGCAGTTGCTCGAACGGCTTCCGCAACACCCTCTCCGGCTCGGGAAATTTTCTGCCGGAGAACAGCTCGAGAAAACGGTCGAAAATAATCGCCGCCACTTTACCGGTGAGTTGCTGGTAAACGATCGAGCGAACGAGCGATGCGTAAATCGTGCGGCTTTTGTCCGGCTTAAACTCGAACGGGCCAATGCAGCGAATGACCTTGGCCAAGTCGAAATCGACTTTTTTCAGGTGGCGGATGGCTTTAGCGGTGTCCACGGCCAGACGCAGGGTTTAGTGGCCAGTAGTCGCCGCGAAGCCAGTCGGCGATCAGGCCAATCTCGTCATCGGTCAAAATCTTCTTCACGCCAAATGTCGGCATGCGATCGTTGGTGTCGGGATAAAACTTCTCGTGCTCCGGATTTTTCACGAAGTCGATAATCCATTGGCGCGAGCCGTAGCCGGTGAGGTCGGGCCCGTCGGCGTCGGGATCCGGCGCACCGAACGCATGGCAGTCGATGCAGCCGATGTCGCCTTTGAAAGAAGTAATGCCCTTCCTGATCAGTGCGGCGTCTGTTTGGTCGTCCACGACCTGGCTGGGCAGCTTGGCCTGAGCTGAGAGCGCCTTGACAACTGCCTCAAGCATCTTCTTTTCCTCGTCGTCGTACTTACTGACTTTTCGGTTGAGGAATTTCCTGTACATGTCTCCACTCTTGTGGGAGGTGCCGCCAAAATAGCGGGCGCTGATGTATCGATCCGGATTGAGCAAATCCCGAAGCCACTGGCGCGAGGCGAAGCCTTTGAGATCTGGCGCCTCGGGTGCTTCCTCCGGCTTGGTAGCGGCGATCACGTTAAACGGGCCTTCGGCCTTGGCCTGCAACAGCGACTGCACGGTTTGCCATTCGTTTTGCGTATCGGATTTGCGGGCTAGCCAGTCCGGATGCACGGCGGCGGCGGAGAAAAAGCGACTCGTCAGCCCCGTGCGATTTCTCAGTTCGTCAATCGTCTCGGCCTTGGCCAGTTCGACGGCCAAACCGTCGTGGCCGTCGTAGCGGTGGCAACTCGCGCAGTGCTGCGCGAACAGCCGCGCGCCCTGCGTTTTCGGATCGTCCTTGAGCAGCAACAGCGCGGTGGTCTCGATGCCCTTGGCCTTGGCCAAGGCCTTCACCCGGATTGCATCCTGTTCATGCCTGAGGACCGCCTTGAGGTAATCGGCGCTGTTTGGTCCGGCGAAATCCTCCTGCTTGGCCAGGTACGTGAGCGCACCGGCCCCGCCGAGGAACACAAACAGCACAAACACGTTGAACATGTGCCCGACGTTCCAGCGGCCGATGAAGGGCATCAGGAACAGCATGCCAAGGAACAGGGCCGGGATGTAAATGGCGCCCCATACCTCGTTCTCTCCGGCAAAGAAGGGCAGCTTGAGGAACTGGAACAGGAACAGGAAAAACCAGTCCGGCCGCGCGGCGGAAAATGGCTCGAACGAATCCGCCGGCGCACCCTGTTTCGCGCCGTAAATCCAGACAAACGCCAGCACGGTCGCCATGAGCGCCAGACAGGCCACGATGTCCTTGAACAACTGGTCCGGCCAACGGCAGGTGTCCGGGCCGAGCGCGCTCTCGGCTGGCCTGATGCCATGACAGCGGTTAAGCCAGGCACGCGCTGCCACGGTCAACACCACGAGAACCGGCAACACCCCGGCGTGGAGGGCAAAAAACCGGGTCAACGTAAGGTGACCGTACTCCACCCCGCCGATGGCCAGCTTTTGCAGCCCCGGCCCGATGAACGGGATCAGTGTCAGGAAATTCGTGGCGACTTTCGTGGAGCCCCAAAAGGCCTTTTGATCCCACGGCAGCAGATAGCCGCTCAACGCCTGGGCCACAACAAGCAGCAACAGCAGGACGCACAGCCAATAGTTGACCTCGCGCGGCGCCTTGTACGCACCATCGATCACGATCTGCATCAAGTGCAACAGCAACAGCACTGGCATCAGGTTCGCTGTCCAGTGGTGGATGCCCCGCAACAACCAGCCGCCGCTTATCTCGTTTTGGATGTAGTTGACCGACTCCCACGCATCGCTGGCGCTGGCGCTGTAGCCCATCCACAAAAACAGTCCGGTGACCACCTGCACAAACAGTGCGAACGCCACTGTGCTGCCCCAGACGTATCGCCACCTCGAGCCGCCTGGGATGTTCTCGTACAGGAGCGCCCCAACAAGCCGGCCAATCCCGGTGCGGTTCTCAACCCAACCAAACAGCGACTTCATGACACCGGAATCGGGCGGCCGTGGCCGGACTGAAAATTCTGGTACTTCACCCACACCTCCGTCTTGTTGCGGACTTCAATTTGCAACGCGTCCATCGCGCGCGGACTCACACCATCGACGATGCCGCCGTCCAGCCGAAACCTGCTGTTGTGGCACGGGCAGTAAAAATCCTTTTTTCCCGGCCGGTAATCGACAAAACATCCCAGATGCGGGCAGCTCGTGTGTAGCGCACGCGGCACGCCATCGACGAGTTGCAGATACACCGCGCCGATGCTGACGTTCGAGAACCGATTCCACGCATCCACCTTGTCGGCGATGACGGAGAACTTGACCGGCGAGCCGTCGGCGGAGATCGCGTCCAGCGTGGTGACCTTGATGAAGCCATCTGCGCCGCCTCCGCCCTTGTTGCGCTTGGCCAAGGGATCGAGATACGACCACACCCCGGCGCCAAACGGCACCACGCTGATGAGCGTGCCAATGAACGCGCAGAGAAACTTGATGAAGCCGCGGCGTTCCTGAACTGGCTCAACAAGCTCATCCCCTTGGGTTTCTACCGCGGCGGATACCTCACCGAAAATCGGGTAGTTAAAGTTGGAATCAGGGTCAGTCCGAACTATTGACTCTTGAGGCCGGGAAGTTTCCGGAATCTTCACCTGGCCAGCAGATTCACTGGCGGTGGATTCGGACGATTCGACCTGGTTTTCCTCTTGGTTTTCCACCTTGCGCGAGAGGCGGGAGTCTAGCGCCGACCCTGCGGTGTTTCGAGAAAAAAACGCCCCGGTAACGGAGCCGGTTGAATTGTCTCGACCGTGCGGGGTGCTGTTTCATTTACTCCCCGACAGCGGATGAGCAGCCGCTCCCCACTTGGCCAATGACACTCGACACGCTTCAAATCCAACTCGCCGATCGCGAGCACACGTTCACCTACCCCCAGGCCGAGGACCAAATGATCCTGTCCGTGCTCAAAGGCAGGGACTATCCCCTGGCCAAGACACGCCTCATCGGCGACTCGCCGATAATCATCGACATCGGCAGCAACTGCGGCGCGGCGGCGCTCTATTTCAAGTCTCACCACCCCGGCGCGCGAATCATCTGCTATGAGCCAAGCGCCGCCACGCACGAGTTACTGCTGGCCAACGTCGGCCCGATCGACGGCATCGAGACCAACCCATGCGGCATCTGGGACAAGGAGGGCACCTTTCGGCTGCACTACGCCCCCGGGCAACACTCCGGGGCATCCACCCTGCAGCCCAGCGGTAGTTGGCCGAACGACCTCGGCGGCGAAGACATCATTACCAAAAAACTCAGCGCCGAACTCAAGCGGCTGAAACTCCGCTCGGTGGACCTGCTCAAGGTGGACGCCGAGTCCGCCGAGTCGGCGATCCTCCACGAAGTGCTCACCGGCGTCCCGGACGTGCCCATTCACAATATTTTCGTCGAGTACCACGGAATTTCCATCCGAAAACACCTCACCGAGGAACTCCGCCCAAGGTACGATGTCCACCTTTGCAGCGTGGCCACGGACCGGCAGGGCACGCTGCTGTTCGTCCTCAAAGGCTTGGCCTGAGAAAATTTCATGTTTGAAAAAATCACCCTTCACACACCGCGCCAGTTTGTGCCGGCCGACCTGAACACCGGCAACTGGGACGCGCTCGCGCCGCTCTTCGACCAACTCGAACAACAATTCAGCGCCGCCACCGATGCCGCCCAACTTGAGCAGACCATCCTCAACTGGGAGGAACTCTCCGCCTCCATCGCCGAGGAAGGATCCAAGCGCTACATCGCGATGACCTGCCAGACGGAGGACAAAACCGCCGAGCAGACCTACCTCGATTTTGTTGAAAAGATCGAGCCGGAAGAGAAAAAGCACAGCTTCCGCTTGGCCAAGGCACTCTCCGGGCATCCGCACAGCGATGGCCTCCCGGCCAAGCGCTACGAGGTGTTCATCCGCGACGCCGCACTCGAGGTCGAACTGTTCCGCCCCGAGAACGTCCCGCTCGAGACCGAGACAGCCAAGCTTGGCCAGCAGTACCAAAAACTTATCGGCAGCTTGGCCGTACAGTTCGACGGCGAGGAACGCACCCTCGTACAGATGGGCCGTTACCTCGAGGAGGCCGACCGCGCCCGGCGGCAGAAGGCGTGGGAACTCACCGCCAACCGCCGACTCGAGGAGGCCGAATCCATCGACACCCAACTCGACGGCCTAGCCAAGCGGCGCAACCAAATGAGCGCCAACGCCGGTTTTCTGAACTACCGCGACTTCGCACATCGCCGCCGCGGCCGGTTTGACTATTCCCCGGACGACTGCCTCGCCTTTCACGACGCCATCGAGCAGGAGATGGTGCCGCTGCTCAAGGAACTGCACGGCGAACGTCAGACCGCACTTGGCATTGAATCGGTGAAACCATGGGACACGGCGACCGATCCGCAGGGCCATCCACCGCTCAAGCCGTTCGAGGATGTCCCGCAGTTGATCCGCTGCACGCAGGCAATCTTCGATCAGCTTGACGGCGAACTTGCCAGTTGGTTTCAGGCCATGCAGAACCTCGATCTGCTCGACCTGGCAAACCGCAAGGGCAAGGCGCCGGGTGGATATCAGGACTCACTGGCCGAGGCGCGGATGCCATTCATCTTCATGAACGCAGTCGGCGTGCAGCGCGACGTCGAGACACTGCTGCACGAAGCGGGCCATGCCTTTCACACCATGGCCAGCCAGAAGGAACCACTGCACTCGTACCGCCACGCACCGATCGAGTTTTGCGAAGTCGCCTCGATGGCGATGGAGTTGCTCGGCGGCGAGTACCTCGGCGAATTTTACGACACGGAAGAAGTGCGTCGCGCCCGCATCACCCACCTCGAGGGCATCGTGTTCGTGTTCCCGTGGATCGCCACGGTCGATGCCTTCCAGCACTGGCTCTACATGAACCCCGGCCACTCAGTCGCCGAGCGCGACGCGGCTTGGAACGGCCTGGTAGCCCGCTTCGGCGGCGGCATCGACTGGAGCGGCCACGAACGCGCCCGGGCCAAGCTGTGGCACAAGCAACTGCACATTTTCCTGCACCCGTTCTACTACGTCGAGTACGGCATCGCCCAACTGGGCGCGCTGCAAGTGTGGGCCAACAGCAAACAGGACCGCTCCCAGACGCTCGCCGACTACAAGGCAGCACTCGCGCTGGGCGGCTCGAGGCCGTTGCCGAAACTGTTCGAGCGGTGCAACATTCGGCTCGATTTCAGCCAAGAAACTGTCGCGCCCATGGCTGATCTGCTACGAAAAGAACTGGCTGACTTGAAGAATTGAGCGAACTTAACGATTCAGCAGCCAAAGAGCGGTACCGATCAATGCGGAACCAACGATACCGGCGATGATACTCCACATTTGAATCCTATTACGATACCGCCGGTTCGAACGCCCCATACCGGGGAGTAAATAATAACGATGCTCCTCATCCCCATCCTTCGGCTTTTTTTTTCTCGGTCCAAACATCTATCGCTCCCCTACGACGTAACTCGTGCCGAACCATATTCACTGCACGGCAAAATGACAACCACGCTTGGCCAAGCGCAAACCCTCCGCTAACTTGGCTCCGTGAGTTTTGTTGGCCAGTTTGACCGTTTGCCCACCGACGCACTGTGGAGCCGCTCCCGCGACGCCTCCGCAGCAGAGGTGTCGGCCGCCCTGGACAGGCGCGACCCGGGCCTGGCCGACCTCGCCTCCCTTCTCTCCCCCACCGCCGCCGGCCAACTCGAGCCGTTGGCCATGCGTGCTCACCAACTCACCCAGCAGCGGTTCGGTAAGGTCATACGGCTCTTCGCGCCACTCTACCTCTCCAACGAATGCGTGAACAACTGCCAATACTGCGGTTTTTCACGGGACAACCCGATTCTGCGCGTGACGCTCTCAGTCGACGAAGTCGTACGCGAGGCCGAGGCGCTCGCCGGGCAGGGCTTCCGCAACATCCTGCTCGTCGCCGGCGAACATCCAAGGTTCGTCTCCAACGGCTACCTCGCCGACTGCATCGCGGCACTGCGCGACGCTGTGCCGTCGATCTCGCTCGAGGTCGGCCCAATGGAGACCGACGAATACCGCCCACTCGCCCAAGCAGGCGCGGAGGGACTCGTCGCATACCAGGAAACCTACGATCGAGACGTCTATGCGAACATGCATACCTCCGGCCCCAAGCGAAACTTCAACTGGCGACTCGAGACGCCCGAGCGCGCACACGCGGCCGGTTTCCGGCGACTGGGTATCGGAACGTTGTTCGGGCTGAGCGACTGGCGACGCGAAACCCTCTGCCTCGCCGCCCATGCACAGTACCTGCTGCGGCACTGCTGGAAATCGCAACTCACCCTTTCACTGCCTCGCCTCCGTCCCTGCGCTGGCGAATTTGAGCCGCTGACCGGCTTCAGCGATCGCGCCCTAGTCCAGGCCATCTGTGCACTACGACTGTTATTGCCGGACGTCGGCATCGTGCTGTCCACGCGCGAATCGGCCAACCTGCGCGACCGGCTAATCCCGCTGGGTGTCACGATGATGAGCGCCGGAAGCCATACCGAGCCAGGCGGCTACACCGGAGCCGGGCAGGACAATCTGCACTACACCGACCGCGGCCAAATCGTGGAGCTCGCTGGCAACGCAAGCGAATGGGCCGCCACCGGGCAGTTCGACATCGCCGATGAGCGCGAGCCCAGTACCGTCGCCGCGACCCTCACCCACCTCGGCTATGAACCGGTCTGGAAAGACTGGGACGCCGCCATCCTCACCAACTGAACAACAGCAGGCCGGTCGTCGACTCGGTGACCTTGAACAGCTCCGCAATGCGGAGGTGCTGCACCCAGAACAGCCGGCCATCAGCGGCCTCCGCCACGACAAGTTGGCGGCGCTTGGCCCTGGGTATTTTTTGGTTAACGAACAGATCCTGCAGCTTGGCAGTGCCGGCTTGGCCGATGGACTGAAAACGGTCGCCGGGTCGCCAGTGGCGCAGAGTGATAACTTGGCCAAGCACCTCGGCATCAAAGACTTCGCGCCTCTCCGCTTGACTAAACTCACGCCGCTCAGGCAAGCCGCCAGCGAGGCGTTCCCAGCGAATTTTCAGGCCGCCAAACTCGGCTTCACCGGCTTGGCCGGCGATGCTGACTTCGCGCCGAGCCAGCGAGAATTCCGGCTCGGCGGCGGGCACGGCCTCCTGCACCTGGCCATCGGCGTTTCGCTGGAGCCTCCTGCCGTAGGCGACCTCAATGACGCGACCGACCTCGAGCCGCAACGACTCGACCAAATCGAATGACGGATCGACACCGAGCCCGAATAATTGTCGCTGCACAACCTGCCGCTGCACGGCGATGGCCAGTTGCTCGTACGGCGGTTCGCCCGACCACTCGGCGGCGAGGTCGTCGATGCAGTCAGCCGCATCGCCTACAAGTTGCATCGCTTTGAGAATATGGCGACTCGTCGATGCGCTGGACTGCTCGACAAGTTGCGGAAGCAGTTCATGGCGGATGCGGTTTCTGAGGAAGCGCGTGTCGGTGTTGGTTGCGTCCTCGCGAAACTCGATCCCCTCCCGCGTTGCAAAATCAACAATCTCGTCGCGACGAACGGAGAGCAGCGGACGGACAAGTGTCACGCCGGGATCGAACGGCGACGGCGCAATCGGCCGCATACCGCCCAAGCCGCGGTTGCCCGCGCCGCGCAGCAGCCTCAGAAAAAAAGTTTCAATCTGGTCATCGGCATGATGAGCCAGGGCGACTACAGCTCCTAGGCGCTTGGCCAAGCGGACGAAAAAAACGTGGCGCAGTTGCCTCGCAGCCGCCTCGATGCCGGCGCCAGTTTCGGCGGCGAGTTGACGGGTGTCGCCGCTGCCGGTCTCGAACGGGAGGCCAAGCCGCTTGGCCGACTGCGCGACAAACGCCACGTCGGCATCGGTCTCCGCACCGCGGAGTTGGTGATCGAAGTGGGCGACGATCAAGTGCTCTCGCAGGCCAAGCGCGGGGATGGCGAGGAGGTGCAGCAGGGCCATCGAATCAATGCCGCCGGAGACGGCCACGATGATGCCGCCGGTAGCCGGGAAGAGGTTTTGCGCCCGGATGATGTCGCCCACTTTTTCCGCGAGCGTTTGCACGGATCAATTGCCGGCGGTTTCCGGTTTGGCCTGCTTGGAGCGGAGCAGCAGTAGCCAGTCGCCGGGGCCGGGGGTCGGACACTCGAGTGCCGCGCCACGAAGCACGGCCAGCACGCTGGATCGCTCGCCGGTGCGCGGATTCACCCACGCGGCGATCAACGGCGCGGGCAGGTTGGCCACGTTGATTTTAAGCCGCTTTTCGACCGGCGTGTAAACGACGACCAAACGGCCGTCGCCGGAACTGGCGGCGGCGGTGTACTCGGAGAAGGCCTCGTCGCCGGGCTGTTCGGCCAACACCCCGCTGTCGGGGCGGAGGGTTTGAAAGGCGATCGACTGAAACAGGGCCGAGAGGTTCGTGACCTGTTCACCGGCCTCAAAGTGCAGCGCATCGCGCCAGGCGGGCGGTGTGCCGGAGCCGGGATGGCCGGGAGTGGACGCGTCGCCGTCGTCCCAGCCCCACACGCCGGAGGCGCCGTAGCTCACGCCGGCGGTCGGCGCGTTGAGCAGGCTCCAGTACATTGCGCGTCGGACTTCGTGCGCGGTGATCGGCTGCTTTTTGCTGTAGCTGTTGATGCCTTCGTAGGCCGGTTCGATGTTGATGACCGGCCGGTGCGGGAGCTTGGCCCAGTCGCGCGAAGCCGGGCCGTGGTGGATCCAGTTGTTAGTGGGGTCGTTGATGTCGTGGCCGCTTTGGTAGCCTAGCGCGGTCATCCATTTTTCATCGCGAAACTCCCCGAAGACCCAGCTCTTGCCTTTCGGGTGCATGAAGACCGGGAAGTGCCGGCCGCCGCCGAACACCGCTTGACCAAGCGTACGCCAGCGGGCGGCGCGTGTGCCGGAGTAGTCGCCGTCGCCGCCGAGAAACCATGCTCCGAAGGTGGCGCCCCAGCGGGCGACCATGTAGCGGGCCAGCAGGATCGCTTGGGCATCGGGTAGGATGTTCACCGGGTTTTCATTCCCACGAATGGCCCACAGCAACACCGGCACGCTGAGCAAGCCGGCTTCGTTGATCGCCTCAGCACGGCGATCGAGTCGCTGGAAAAATCCCGGATTGATTCTAATTTTTTCCCTGCCGTCGAACGCCTTGTTGCCGTCGGCGTCGCCATCCGGTGCGCCGCGCCAGCTCGTGGAGACCCACTGCACGGCGGTGAAACCCTGCCGCTTGCGCTCGCCCAAATAATGTTTCCAGTCGTACTCGTTCGACTTGAGCGGGCCGTTCCACGCGGTGTCGGCCATCCAGAAAAACGGCGTGCCATCCTCGTGAACAAAGTGGGTGCGATCGCGCGACACGCGGACCGGGCCGTGCCGGTGCAGGGCGCTGCGGCCCAGTGGCGCGGTGCAGCGGAACGCGCCGGAGAGATTGTGCAGGCCGCGGTTTTCCTCGTCGGAACAGGTGATTAGGTAGGTCCATTTGCCCGCGAGATCCGGCAGGAAGCGCACCTTCCAGTCGTTGCCCCCGTCCCAGAAACCGTCGACCTCGTGTTCCTCACCGGCGGGTGAAGTGAAGACGGCCTTGAGCTGCACATCCTGTATCGGGTTGTCGTACGATTTGAGGCTAACCAGCTCGCCCTGGAAGCGGGTCCACTTGGGCAGGAGCGGCAGCGTCTCCTGCGCCGACGCAGCCGCAGCCGCAGCGGCGAGGCACAGGCCAAGCAGGCCGAGCCGAGAAGCCACCCGGTTGGCGAAAGAGAGTTTTGGAGTGAAATGCATTTTATGATCCGAGGAACCGGCGCAACGATGTCAGAAACCGCCCCAAAGCGCAAACGAGATTGGCAAAGGAAAACCGCCTACCGATGCGTAAAAGGCGGATTAATCATGCGAACCGGGCTTCCCCAACCGCTCCCGCTGCCTCCGGCATTCCGGTGCAGGTTCAAGGATTGGCAACCGGTCAGGAGCGCCGCTGTGACAATTGGCAGAAATATCGCTTTTATTTTTTCGGGCAAAACCACTTGACTTAATGTCAACGTGGCAGTCCGTTTGCTTGAGAGCCCACCGCTATGAAAATTAGACTGACAATTGTTTCCTTGGCTTCTTTATTATTTCCCGGCTTGCTTACAGCACAAAATTCCCGAGTAATCATTCAAGCTGAGGCCGGATATGCCATTGAATGGAATGGGAACAACGGGAATCATTTCGATCCGGAAACCGGTGCGGAAAGCCCTGAGAACGACGCCTTTGATGCGTTCGCTTTTGCGAGCAGCAATTATCTCCCTGACGGCGTGCATGATGCCATCAACGTAATCGATGGCTACTACGGAAATAGCTCCAGTTGGATTGCCAAACCGGATGATGCTGATCCGTGGCTGGCTTTGGTGTGGGATGAGGAGACTCAAATCAGCCGGGTCGCCTGGTCCCGGGACAATGGGGACGACCTGGGCGACTGCTGCGGTGGCCAGTTGAAGGACAGGGCCGTGGGCATTTACACCCTGCAGTACACGCTAGTCGCTGAACCCCACGAGGAAACAGAGGAAGCGGATGACCCCAGTGACGGCTGGGTCACGTTTGGATCAGTCGAGTACAAGGCGGGTACTGAGAACGCAACTTTCTCATCCTATCTTCACCACCAGTTTGAGATCCGTCAGGGGAACGACCCAATTGCCGCTACCGGATTGAGGGTCAAGGTGTCCAATGCCGGAATCTGTATTGATGAGATGGAGATAAACGGCCCACCCGCCGAATCCCAAAGCGACTTCATTGACATCCAGGCCACCGAGGGATTTCTGGTTTTATGGACTCAAACCAACGGAGATTGGTTTGTGGAGGAAAGCCCTGCACCGGCCCACAATAACGCGGCATTGTCCTCCAACGACTCAGTGGCCTTTGGAAGCAGCGAACTTGGACTTGGCACCCACCTTATTTCCGCGGTGAACGATGGTTTCTACTCGAACGCAAAAAGTTGGATTGCAGCGGCAGATGACCAGGAACCGTTCATAGGGGTTAGATTTGGTCAATCAACAGGCATCAAGTCTATCGCCTGGGGCCGGGACAACGGGGACGACACCGGGGACTGCTGCGGCGGGCAGATCAAAGATCGATGGCAGGGCGTTTACACCCTGCAGGTGACGCAGGTGGACGAACCGGGGCTGGCAACCGGGGAAACCGGGGACACAACAACGGGCTGGCTGACCATTGCCACGATTGACTACAAGCAGGAAACTGATGATTTCATTCCATACCTGCGCCATGAATATCAGGTCAGTGACATCCAAGGTTCACCGATTCCTGCCACTGCGGTTCGTTTGAAGATTTCAAATGCCTCCATCGCCATCGATGAACTCGAGGTGAATCCCCTTCCACCGGTTCCGGAGGGAGCGGTCGATATTTATGAGGAGGAGGATTTCGTGGTGACCTGGAATGGAAACCAAGGAGACTTTTTTAACGCTTCTGTAGAGGCAAAGGCTCCGAAGAGCGCCGCCTTGGCTAATGAGGGAACAGTGGCCTTTGGCAGCAGTGAGCTTGGCTTGGGTGTTCACCTGATCAGGCATGTTAATGACGGACTGTATGGAAACAGCAAAAGCTGGATCAGTTCCCTCGGTCTGGGTGGAGAACCAGGGGAACAGGATGAGTTCGTTGGACTGAGCTTTGACAAGGTTGTTCCTGTCAGTTCAATTGCCTGGAGCCGGGACAACGGAAACACTGCGACGGATGCCTGCGGCGGAACCTGCAAGGACCGCTCGATTGGAATCTACACCATCCAGTACACCTTGACAGAGAATCCTGATGAGATAACGGAGGAAACCGATGACGCCGAGTCCGGTTGGCAAACCATTGCTTTCGTGGAATACCTGCCCGATGCCCCCAAAGAATTCATCCCTTATCTGCGACACGAGTTCAAGGTTGGTAGCGGTGACGAAGAGGCACCTGTGGAAGCAACCGGAATCCGCATCATCGTCTCCAGTGGAATGATCGCGATCGACGAGCTCGAGGTGAATCCAACTGACGAAAAACAGGACGGGCAGATTGAGCCGGAAAAACCGGCCGATCTGGTCATTGAGACCGGCGAGGGATTCGAGATTGTCTGGGACGGAAACGAGGGGGACTTTTACTCCGATGCCGCCCTGGCTGAAGTTCCCGACAACGACGGCTTCGCAGAAAACGGCACCGTTGCCTTTGGCAGTTCGGAACTCGATTTTGGAGTTCACTACATCGATAATGTCAACGATGGCTTTTACGGCAACAGCAAAAGCTGGATCGCCAAGTTCACAGCCCCGGCCGATGAGGAGCCCTTTGTCGGGCTGAACTTCGGCAAGATTGTTCCTGTCAGCTCAATCGCCTGGGGCCGGGACAACGGAAACAACACCGACGATTGCTGCGGCGGTCAGTTGAAGGATCGCTCATTTGACGTCTACCATCTGGACTACACAACTGTGGAGGAACCCGACGCCGACACCCCCGAGGCGGATGATCCGGCTGACGGATGGGTTGCCATCGGCAGTGTGGATTTCAAAACCGCCAGCGATACATTTTCTCCCTGGCTGAGGCATCGGTTTGATGTGTCACTCAACAACCAGCCAATATCGGCCACCGGCATTCGCATCCGCGTTAACTCCAACCAAACGGCCATTGATGAAATCGAGATCAATCCGGAGGCGCCTCCGAGCTTGGAAAGCCGATTGGGCATTGCCGTCGAAAACGGCAAACTGCTCATCTCGTGGACGGGCGATGCCATTCTGGAGTCCAGTGACAGCCTTGGCCTCGGAGCAAAATGGGTCGAGGTAACGGATCAATCCAATCCGCACACCGTACCGTCAGAAGCAACCGGGACTGGTGCCATGTTTTATCGCACGAGATCCGAATGACCCCTTGGGATGAAGGTAAATGTAACATGCAGGCAGGGAACAACTCGAGCATTTACCCTTATTGAACTGCTCGTGGTCATCGCGATCATTGCGATTCTTGCGGGATTGCTTTTGCCGGCTTTGGCCAGGGCAAAAAGTAAGGGGCAGCACGCGGTCTGCCTGTCCAACCTCAAGCAACTTGACCTGGCCTGGCTTCTTTATGCCGGGGATTTTGATGACAACCTGGTGTGGAACGACCTGACATCAAACGGCAGCGGGTGGGTGCGCGGCATCATCGACTACAACCCCGGCAACCCACACAACACGAACCTAAAGGGCTTGATGGACTCGAAGTACGCCAAGCTGGCGCCTTACACCCAGTCGCCTGGTATCTACCGTTGCCCATCAGACAAAAGCACGGTGAAAACTCGTGGAAAAATTATGCCCAGGGTGCGAAGTGTGTCGCTTAGTCAGGCGATGAATTCCCGGGACGACTGGCTGAGTTTCATCACCAAGCGGCCGTACCATGTCTTCCGAAAATTATCCGACATCAACGTCATGGGACACTCCAACGCCTATAACTTCATTAATGAACACCCCGACAGCATCAATTTCGGTGACCTGGCTGTGGCGATGAATGATGGTGTTGCACCCACGCGCATTTATATCATCGATTATCCCGCCAGCAACCACAACGGGGCAGGCACGATTTCCTTTGCTGACGGTCACGCGGAACCTCACAAGTGGCTCGATGAACGGACAACACCACCCGTAACGAACAAATCTATCCCATTGGTTGTTCCCTCAGCCCACAACAAGGACATGGTTTACATGTCGAGCAAGGCATCAGTTGCGAAAAGGCGTTAATCATGTTAGATAGCCGAGGAGTGTTGAGACACGAGGTATCAAGTCAAATACAACAACCGCTGAACCGGCGGCAGTTTTTGGTGAACTCCGGCATGGGGCTGGGCGGGATCGCGCTTGGCCAACTGCTCGGCGCCCGGGCGGCCAAGCCGACATTCCGGCCGGACATCGCGCCGGCACGCCCGTACGCCGCCCGGCACGCGCAACACCGGCCCAAGGCACAACAGGTGTTGGTGATCTTCTGTTCCGGGGCGTGCAGCCAGATTGACACCTTTGACTACAAGCCGGAACTCATCCGGCGGCACGGCCAGCCCCTGCCGGGAGCTGACGACCTTGTCACCTTCCAGGGCAAACAGGGCAGCCTGAACCGCAGCCCATGGACGTTCCGGCCGCACGGCCAAAGCGGCAAGTATATCTCCGACCTCTTGCCGCAGATCGGGCAGATGGCGGACGAGTTGTGCTTCATCCACTCGCTCACCGGCAAGACAAACACACACGGTCCGGGCGAAAACTATATGTGCACCGGCTACACGTTGGAGGGATTCCCAAGCGTGGGGGCGTGGACGACCTACGCGCTGGGCAGCGAGAACGACAATCTGCCGGCGTACGTCGCCATCCCCGACCCGCGCGGCACACCGCAGTCGAGCGTCAACTGCTGGGGAGCCGGTTTTTTGCCGGCGGCGTTTCAGGGGACGGCCTTCAACGCAGCCAAGCCAATCCAAAATCTCGCCCGGCCGGAAAGCATCTCCCCCGGCACCGACGCGGCAACGCGCGGTTTTCTCCGGCGAATGAACCAGCGGCACCTCCGGCGTTACCCCGGCGAGTCGGAGCTGGCGGCACGCATCGCAAGCCACGAACTGGCCGCGCGCATGCAGTTGAGCGTGCCGGAGGTCAGCAGCATCTCCGCCGAGCCGACGCACGTGCTGCGATCGTACGGCGCGGACGATTCGCGGAACCCGCTCAAGGCCGCCTTTGCCCGAAACTGCATCCTCGCGCGGCGGCTGGTCGAACAGGGCGTGCGCTTCGTGCAACTCTTTAACGGCGCCTACCAGACCGGAGGCGAAGGGGTGAGCAACTGGGACGGCCACAAGGTACTGAAAGAGCAGTACGCCAAGCACGGCCCGGTGCTCGACCAACCGGTGGCCGCCCTGCTGGCCGACATGAAACAGCGCGGCCTGCTGGAACAGACTCTCGTCGTGTGGTGCACGGAGTTCGGCCGGATGCCGACCTTCCAGGCCGGGGCAAGCGGGCGCGACCACAACCCGGACGGCTTCACTGCATGGCTGGCCGGGGCCGGGGTAAAGCACGGCCACACCCACGGCGCCACGGATGAATTTAGCTACAAGGCGGTGCAGGATGTCGCCACGGTGCACGACCTGCACGCAACCGTCCTGCACCTGCTCGGGCTGGAGCATGAGCGGCTCACTTTTTATCATAACGGCCTCGAGCGCCGGTTGACCGACGTGGCCGGCGAAGTCATCGAAGGCGTGCTGGCGTAGAGGGTTAATATGAGACTATGGCTGGCATGGGTATTGGTTTTTCCGCTCGCGGCTTGGGCGGGGCATTGGTCGCTGGAGCCGGTGCGCCGATCTGCTGTCCCGGCGGTTGGCCAAGCGGAGCGACCAGCCAACGCCGTTGATTCCTTCGTATTCGCGAAGCTCGACGAGGCCGGGCTCAGCCCGTCCCGCTTGGCCAAGCGGTCGGCCCTCGTTCGCCGCCTTTATGTTGTCATGCTGGGGATGCACCCCTCACCTGCCGAGGCCGCAGCGTTCGTGAACGATTCCCGGCCAAACGCCTGGGAGCGGCTGGTCGATCACGTGCTGGACGACCTCCGGCTGGGCGAACGCTGGGCGCAGCATTGGCTCGACATCATTCGCTACGCCGAGACGCACGGCTTCGAGACCAACCGCGAGCGTCCCAACGCCTGGCCGTTCCGCGACTGGGTGGTGGACGCCTTCAACGGCGACCTCCCGTACAACCAGTTCGTGCGCGAGCAACTGGCCGGGGACGCCCTCGGCAGCGGCACCGGCACCGGCTTCCTCGTCGCGGGGCCGTACGATCTCGTCAAGAGCCAGGACATCAACCTCACGCTGATGCAGCGCCAGAATGAACTCGACGGAATGATCAGCACCACCGGCACGACCTTCCTAGGGCTGACGCTGGGCTGCGCCCGCTGTCACGACCATAAATTCGACCCGGTGACCATGCGCGACTACTACTCGCTGCAGGCCGTTTTCGCCGGGGTCAACCACGAGGAGCGGATCGTTGAACAACCAAGCGATCCCATGCTCGCGCGGGAACAGGCCAAGGTCACAGGGCGAATCGAGTCGGCAAGGAAGGAACTGGCGCGGCTCGAGGCACAGGTTCCCCGTTTTCAGCCGCCGATTAATGCGCGGGGCAACGAGGAAGTTTTCGAACCGGTACAGGCCAGATTTGTCCGCTTCAACATTGCAAGGACCAACGGAGCCGAGCCGTGCGTCGATGAACTCGAGATTTTCGCGGCGGCTAACGACGAAAACGTCGCGCTGGCCGGCGCCGGGGCCAAGGCCACTGCGTCTGGCGTGTACCTCGACGGCGGCAATCCCATCCATCAACTCGCGTTCGTCAACGATGGCCGGTACGGAAACTCGAGAAGCTGGATCGCGAAAAACCGCACCAACACCTGGGTGCAGATCGAGCTGGGCACGCCGACACTCATCCACAGCATCAAATGGGCGCGCGACCACGAAGGGCGTTACGACGACCGGCTGGCCACCGAGTACACATTCGACGTCGCAACTGAGCCTGGCCTTTGGCGCACCGTTGCCCGCTCAGCCGACCGACCGGCGACCGGCGACGACGCACAAGCCAAGCTCGACCACCTGTTGGCCCACCTAAAGGGCGAGGCGGCGGCGCGAGCCGGGGAACTGGCCAAGCGCCTAGCCGGGGACGAGCAGCAACTGGGCGAACTCCGAGCCGCCATCCAGCGCACGGTTTACGCCGGCACTTTCCGCCAGCCCGAAACAACCCACGTGCTCTACCGCGGCGACCCCCTGGCCAAGCGGGACGCCGTCGGGCCGGACGGCATACGCGCGCTTGGAGGCGCGCTTGGCCTCGCCGCCAGCGCGCCCGAACAGCAGCGCCGCCTGAAGCTGGCGCAGTGGGTCACGACACCGGGCAACCCGCTCACGGCGCGGGTGATTGTCAACCGGCTGTGGAAGCACCACTTCGGCACCGGCCTTGCCGCAACGCTCAACGACCTCGGCGTGAACGGTGTCCGCCCCACCCACCCGGAGCTGCTCGACTGGCTGGCGGCGGAACTAGTCTCGTCTGGCTGGTCGCTCAAGCGGATTCACCGGCTGATCCTCACCTCCCGCACATGGAGGCAATCGAGCCAGTCGCGCGAAGCGGCGCTCGCCGCGGACGGCGGTAGCCTGTTGCTGTGGCGATTCCCGCCGCGCCGGCTTGAGGCGGAAGTG
>Ga0208128_1000122_pt1 | contig 31585 bp, 25 predicted proteins | sample ETNtaG_35_FD_185758 | JGI IMG/M metagenome (GOLD analysis project Ga0208128, IMG submission 185758) | Marine microbial and viral communities from oxygen minimum zone, Eastern Pacific Ocean - ETNP201306PF51B (SPAdes) (version 2) | ecosystem: Environmental > Aquatic > Marine > Oceanic ... | reverse complement strand
AGCAGATCTACAGGTTGAAACAGATCTACGGGGGGTCCATTCGCACGGCACACGCGCCTTACCCGGATACTTAAAAAGTGTCCTCCATGGAGATTTGGAAGCGGATCCACAGATACAGGTAGTTGAAGAAGGCTCCGGCTACGCTGTGATCAACGGTGGAAACGGGCTTGGTCATCCGCCATGTGCTATGGCAATGGAGATGGCAATCGAAAAGGCCCGAACTACCGGGATTGCGGCGACTGGTGTGCGGAACGCCGGCCACTTTGGAGCCGCTGCCTGTTATACTATGATGGCGGTCGATCAACAGATGATCGGTTTCTCGACCACCAATACAGGCGGACCATCGGTTGCGGCTCCGGGTGGGGCTCAGGCTGTAGTGGCCAATAATGCACTCAGCTACGGATTTCCGGCTGGATCTAAACGACCAATACTGTTGGATATGGCCTGCGGAGTCTCGTCTTGGGGAAAAGTGAACACCTTGAGAATGTATGGCAAACCGATTCCACCTGATTGGCTTTTAACCAGTGAAGGTCTACCAACCACCAACTTTGACACTGTAGGGCGTATTCTAGCACCAGCGGCAGGTCCCAGAGGATACGGATTAGCCTTGACAATGGGCATTTTAGCTGGCCCGTTGGTTGGCGGTTTGTTGGCGTGCCATAAACAAAGAGATCCGTCCGAACACTTTTTTATCGCCATTAATATCGCCTGTTTTACCGACTACGATTCTTACGTCGCTGAGATGGAAAAGGGGGTCGAAACCATTCAAGTCTCTAAAACCACACCCGATACGGAGCAGGTCTTTTTACCGGGTGAAATCGAGTGGAATAATCGCCAAAAATGGATTGAAGAAGGGATTCCACTTCATGTGGATCATCTCAGTAGCCTAGCCGAAATAGCCGACCAATTAGGGGTCGAGATCTGCTGGGAACCCTAGTTGTAAGGGGCTTGGAGAGAGGCGGAAATCCCAATCGGCATTCCCGCTTAAATTTATTGGATCGCTATGATTCGTTTAGGGAGTTACTCACCAATCAACTCGATTTGCACGTTGTCTGGACCTTTGAAGAAGGCCAGTGGCAAACCGTTCGGTTTTAAGTCCTCTAATTCTGCCCCTTTGGTTTGTAATTCCTCGACCGCTGCATCCAAATCAGCAACGGTAAACGCTAGTTGGTAGGCTCCCCAACGCGGATTTCCAGTCGTCGGTTCAACTTCGGCATCCCCGAATTTTGGTGATAGAAAAATATTTTCTCCACCGACCTTCATCCGAACAATTGGCATCCCACGAGCCTCAACTCGTTCCGTCACAGTTCCGTCGAACATCTTCTCGTAATAGGTGACAGTGGCTTCTAAATCCTGACAGCGTAGGTGAATATGGTGAAAATTATATTCCATTGGGTTCTCCTTACTTTTAGATCTTATCGACAATATAAATCTTGCCAAATTCTATTATAGCTTTACTGACATCTCGAAGTCTATCGCTTAAATGATTCTCTTGACCAACAGGGGAAATATATTTACAATATGATTATGTTTATCTGGAAAGGATCAGATCCCGTAAGATTGGCAATCTCGATGCAGTAGATTTAACCCAATGCAAAACCAACCTGTGGCCCTTATTGTCAATAACGATCAGCGCCAGATCGAACAACTTCGGAGTGTTTTGTCCGACGAATCGCTAGATGTACTGGTAAGCCATAACTTTTATTCGGCACTAGAACGGGTGGAACGCGTTCCGATTGACACTCTAATTACACCGCTAAAAACAGATTTACTGGACGGCTTAAAGGTATTGAAAATCGCGCGAATGGCGAATCCGGATGTGGAAGCTGTTTTTATCACCGGCCATCTGGGTCGAGAGTATCTGGCTCAAGAATCAAGTCGTCAAGCCCTATTGGCACACGAACATAGCCATCTATTAGCAACTCCGATTAACCCAACCTATCTTCGGAACCTGTTACGAAAAATACTGGAAACTCGTCGGTTATTACTCGAAAACCGTCAACTCCGGTTGCGAATTGATGGCCACTTTGCCAAAGAAGACCTGATTGGAAACTCTGCCGCCATACAGAGTGTCCGGCGACTGGTTGCGCAGATTGCCACATCTCGGGCTTCGGTGCTGATTCTAGGAGATCGCGGTACTGGTCGCCAATTGACCGCACGTGCGATACACCATCGAAGTTTGCGAAAAGGCCATTTTGTGGTCTTTAATTGTGATTTAGTTGACGATGCTTTCACGTCGACTGAGTTATTTACAACTGATCTAACGATGGACTTTACAGATCTCACTCAAGTTGGTGGCAGAGAAAGCCGCTACAATTCAGCACATGGTGGTACATTATTCCTAAGGGAGGTTGGCAAATTAAATCTGCTTAACCAGGTTAAGTTACTACAACATTTAGTCAACCAAGATTTGAATCAACAGGAGTCGGCCTCATACGGCAATCCACCCAACCCTGATGTACGACTGATATGCTCCAGCCATCAAGATCTAACCAATTCGGTGGCTGAAGGCAAATTTATCCCGGACCTCTACGACCGGTTAAACGTAGTTCAGATTCAGATGCATAGCTTGAGTGAACGAAAGGAAGATATTCCGCTTCTTGCCAATTCATTCCTGGAGGAGTTCTGTTTTGCCTATAAAAAACCTATTAAGCTGTTAACCGAACCGGCTGTAGATGCCTTAAAGGCATACCATTGGCCAGGCAATATCCGAGAATTACGGAGTACGGTTGAGGGCATGGTAGCGGTTTCTAACGATCAAAATTTAGATCTGGACATTATCCCACAGTCGATTTTAGAGCAAGTAAAGATTGAACCCGCTGACAAGACAGACGGGGAGCCTATCAATGCTGTTGTCGGTATGACCATGGCTGCCATCGAAAGCGAAGCTATTCGATCAACCCTTCGTGCCGTGGGAAACAACCGGGTTGAAGCCGCTAAAATACTTGGTATTTCGCGGCGAACAATTTTCCGCAAAATTAGGGAGTACAACCTGTGAGAAGCGGATATATAGGCGAACCAACTAAAAGTAAGGTCATTCGCTTATCTGGAGTTGCCGTCGTCGGACTTGCGAGCCAAACGACTTTACCGGTTGCCGAATCGTCGGCAAATCTGACCGATATGATCGGGATCATCAGTTGGCTGACGGTTGTAGTTGGACTGAGTCTTGGTGTTTGGATTTGGTTGAGGAAAAAACTACGAGGTTCGCCTCCCCAACAGATGGTAAAACGATCCGAAACAAAGCAGCCTTCGCAGTTGACTTCGATGACAAACTCGACTAACGTCGCTGAACAGATCTGGAGCGAATCATTAGCGAGTAATCCAACTACAAATAGCTTGCTTGCTGAGGATTTAGAGGCTCCCGAACCGACGACCACCTCACAATCACAGGTGCAAGCTTTATCAACAACCGCTTCTATAGCCTTGTGCGACCTGGATCAAGCACTCTCCTTTCGTGAATCTAAAGATTATGCCAGCTACTATCGCACCATCTCCAATGTTGTAAAAATCTATTTGGCCGAAAAATACGATCTGAAAATGGTGAATATGTCAGTTTCACAAATTTTGGATGATATCCCAGAGTCAATTCTGGATCATACCGGCGAGATTTTGAGAATGTGTGATATGATCGAGTTTTCCAAATACAGACCTAATCGGACTGAGTTAGAGATGATCTATCAAAACAGCAAATCACTGATCGAAAAAATTGACAGTTCCTCTGAACTAGCAGAACTATATGACAATAGTTCCACTCTTACAGATAATCAATAAACAACAGCACCAGCTATCTAGATGCAAAGAGCGGAACTCAATGCCCTGAACGCACGAATCGAGAGTGAAAGTGCTTTCATTGAAAAGTTGCTGGCCGAGATTGGGAAAATCATCATTGGCCAGAAATATATGGTCGAGCGGTTGGTAATTGGGCTGCTCTGCAACAGTCATATACTGTTGGAAGGTGTTCCCGGGCTCGCTAAAACAACTTCGGTTCAATCACTTGCCTCAGCAATTTCAACGACCTTTAAACGTATTCAATTTACACCAGACCTGCTACCCGCTGATCTGATCGGAACTCTAATTTACAACCCCCAACAGGCCAACTTCTATGTCAAGAAAGGGCCGATCTTTGCCAATATTATCTTGGCGGATGAAATCAACCGTGCTCCGGCTAAAGTTCAGTCAGCGTTACTGGAAGCCATGCAAGAACGCCAGATTACAATTGGCGATCAAACCTTTCGACTTGAAGATCCATTCCTAGTTCTAGCCACACAAAACCCGATTGAACAAGAAGGAACTTATCCCTTACCCGAGGCCCAAGTTGATCGTTTTATGTTTAAGCTGAGTGTCGATTACCCTTCGCGGGAAGAAGAGCTGCAAATCCTGCGATGGAACGTCCAAGACAAACCTGAGGAGATAAAACCCGTCATTCAAGCCGAGGACATTATTCATTTACGGTCAATCGTTCGCCAGATCTACATGGATACTAAGATCGAGAACTATATCGTCGATTTAGTCTGTGCCAGTCGGCGTCCTGCTGATTACGGACTGCCTGATTATACGGATTTAATTGAGTACGGAGCTTCGCCACGTGCGACCATTTCGCTAGCCGTCGCTGCTAGAGCACACGCCTTTATGCGTCATCGAGGATATGTGACCCCAGCAGATATTCATGCTATTGGCAAAGACGTTCTTCGTCATCGAGTGATCATTAGTTACGAAGCTGAAGCTAGGGAGATTTCCTCAGAGCAGATTGTGCAAAAGATCTTTGAAACAGTTGAAATTCCCTAATAATCCTAAACGGACAGCAAACTAAGCGGAAGAAGGTACCGTGTCTGCCGAACATAAATCCAACACACTTGCTGGCCAATGCTATACACTATCACAATATCTGCAGCAAAAAAACTATCAGACGCCTAGGTTGGATAGTTTTTTTAACGGCTATCTCCTAGTATAGGGACTGAAACTAGACCCAATTGCTAAAAATGTGGGAATTTACTAGAGGCGTCGGATTGGCCAGACTTATTGGTTTGTTATACCGATACGTTGATTATTGACAATCAAAAGACTATTAGGTGATGATACCACAATCTCTCGTAATCCAAGAACTGCATTCAGTCGAGATTAATATCCGTCAACCGGCATTCGCCAGGCTTGCACTTCACGCCGAGGAGATGTCAACTTCTACGACTTTTACGACGTCTTCTGCGCTCACACTATCAGTAAAAATATTACCGACCGACCCCGATAATTAACCTATACTGAAAATAGTAGGAGGATTGAATGAGTTTTAAAATCGGTGTTGTCACCGATGAAATCAGCCAGGATCTAGTCGAAGCCATCGAAGTAGCCCGGTCCTGGGGGCTGGAACATATTGAACTGCACAGCGTATGGGGGCAAAATATCTGTCACATTGATGATGCGACCCTAAGCCGGGTGGTTTCAATTGTTCGGCAGAGTGGTATGACTGTAACCAATATCGACTCGCTTACTTTAAGGTGTGACCTCGACAATGATGAAGCCTATGCGGAACATATTGCTCATTTGCGCCGGTCAATTGAAATTGCGCCGTTGTTTGGAACCAACATCGTTCGCTTGTTCTCGTTTTGGAAAATCGAAAACATTACGGAAGAGCACTGGAAACGGATTTTCGACAAGCTTGAATTGCCAGTTCGTATCGCTGAAAGTGAAGATATTATCCTTGGCTTTGAGAATGTCAGCTCTGGGAATATTGGTACTAGCGAGGATCTGCAAAAACTGTTGGATTATTTTGATTCACCCAATCTAAAGCTAATTTGGGATCCTGGTAATGCCTATGCGGCAGGCGATTTTTCACCAAATCCAACCGGTTATCATCGGGTCAAAGACCGAGTCATACATGTTCATGTTAAAGATGTTGACTTCATTGATGGTAAAAGGGTTTGGCTACCGATCGGTGCCGGAAAAATCGACTACAAGTCAGAGTTACAAGCTCTAAAAGAGGATGAATATGACGGTGTAATCGCACTGGAAACTCATTTTCGGCTTCCTAATGATTATGGAGTTGAGAGTACACGCCAATCCTACGAAGGGTTAATGCAAACCCTTAAAGAAATAAGTTAAGGTCAATTGTAGGTGAAGGCCACATCGGAACAAAAAGCGGTTGTTTTATTGAGTGGTGGTCTCGATTCCACCACTGTACTTGCTATCGCACAAGACCGAGAATATCGGATTTTTGCTATGAGTTTTTGCTATGGTCAGCGGCACGCCTTTGAATTAGAGTGTGCCAAACAGATCGCCCGGCAAGCAGAGGTTAATCGGCACATTGTGGTTGACATAGATTTACGTGCTTTTGGAGGGTCGGCCCTAACCGATGACATTGAAGTACCGAAGATGCGATCATTAGCAGAGATGACCGATAACATTCCGGTTACCTATGTTCCTGCTCGAAATACAATCTTTTTGTCCTTTGCCCTAGCTTGGGCTGAAACACTAGACGCCCGACACATTTTCATCGGGGTCAATTCACTGGACTATTCAGGGTATCCCGACTGTAGACCTGAATATATCCAGGCCTATACTCAAATGGCTAACCTGGCTACCAAAGCAGGGGTAGAAGGTCAACATCTTCAAATCCATACCCCGCTGATCAATCTCACCAAAGCGGAGATTATTCAAACTGGAACAACTCTGGGCGTGGATTATGCTCTAACGCATAGCTGTTATAGTCCCGATGTTCAAGGAAGACATTGTGGTCAGTGTGATGCTTGTCTTTTGCGCCAAAAGGGATTTAGCCAAGCCCAGATTACAGACCCAACGTCTTACGCAACCTAGGATATTAACTATGAGAGACCTCGAAACGATGAATGACTTGCCCAAACCGCAGACACTCGGATTGAAACCATCCTTCGGTTTTGGTGATAGGCTTGGTCTTGCCACCCCAGGGCATATCTTGGCAGCTAAGCGTGGCAATATGATCCCGGTCTTTGCTCAACAGTCGGTTCGCGAAATGGAACGAACCGGCCGGACCCCGAAGGATGTGATGATGGCAGCACAGAAGAGTCTAAAAAAGGCGGGTTGGACTCAAAGTTGGGGAGCTGATGCTGACCATCTAAAAACACAACAGGATGTGATCGATCTGGCTCTAGCTGGCTTTACTTTCTTCACCATTGACCCTTCCGACTATGTTACCAATCAGGCTGATTGGCTAACCGGAATGGATCTGCAAGATGCTGTAGAGGCGGTAATCAATGCCGGTGCTTTTGAATCGATAGACCAGATTGAACAGCTATATTTCAACCAAACTGTTGAACTCAGCGACCAATTAGCAATTTCTTGTGATGAGCGAGAAGAACTATTTCGCGCCGTTGTTAAATACGGTAAAGCTGTTGATTATGCCGCACAGATGACGACCTGGATTAAAAGCCAAGTTGAAGATTTCGAACTAGAAATCTCGGTGGATGAAACCGACACGCCAACCAGCGTCTGGGAACATCTATTTATTGCACTTGAACTAAAACGACGGGGAGTTGAGGTGGTCAGTTTAGCTCCTAGATTTGTAGGGGAGGTTGAAAAAGGCATCGACTACAAGGGTGATCTGCAACATTTTGAGGAGACACTCCATCAGCACGTTGCCGTGGCCCAACATTGTGGCCCTTATAAAATTAGTGTTCATAGTGGATCTGACAAGTTTAGCATTTATCCCATCTTAGGTCGAGTTTGTCGGGAACTGCTCCACGTCAAAACGGCGGGTACTAGTTATTTAGAGGCCTTGAGAGTTTTGGCAAGACAACACCCTGACGCTTTTTTGGAGATTTTGAAATACTCAATCAGCCGCTTTGAAACGGATCGCGCAACCTATCATATTTCAGCCCAAGTCGAAAACTTGGCTGACCCTATTTTTCTAAATGTAGAGAAGCGAGAGGAAAAATATCTGGATCAGGACGACGGCCGCCAAGTACTTCACGTAGCCTTTGGGTCGGTCTTGACGAAGGGGCGAATGCCTAACGATCAGTTATTTAACGAGGTTATCATGGAAACGCTGGAGCAACATGCTGATCTATATGAACAATTTCTGGAGACCCATCTCGGTAGACACATCGAACTACTGTCTGCCGGATAAATGGTAGGAGGACGAGCGCTTGGAATATCGCAGACTAGGTAAAACAGAGCTAAAAGTTTCCGCCGTTAGTTATGGTGCCGCACCTCTCGGTAATGAGTACCGGCAAATCGATATCTCGGAAGGAATTCGATCCCTTCATTTGGCGCTTGATCTCGGTGTCAACTTCATTGATACGTCCCCTTACTATGGCCGGACAAAATCCGAGTCAGTGTTGGGGCAGGGGTTAGCGCAAATCGACCGTAACCGTTATTACCTGGCCACTAAAGTTGGTCGCTATGATCTGGATGAGTTCGATTTCTCGGCTGACCGTGTGGCACAGAGTATAGATAAAAGCCTCCGAAGGTTAAGAGTAGATTATCTAGACCTTATCCAGTGCCACGATATTGAATTTGGTAATTTAGACCAGGTCGTCAATGAGACGATTCCAGCCCTACAGAAAGCCAAACAGCAAGGAAAAGTTCGTTTTATTGGCATTACCGGTCTACCGCTAAAAATCTTCTGCTATATTTTAGATCGAATAGAAGTGGATACCATCCTGTCTTACTGTCATTATTCTCTGAACGACACGGCGCTGGAGGATTTGATTCCTTATCTAGAAACGAAGGATGTTGGCATTATCAGTGCATCGCCACTTTCGATGCGGTTGTTAACCAATCTTGGATCACCAGATTGGCATCCGTCTGACGATGAGACCAAACAGGTCTGTGCTCAAGTCGCAGCACATTGTCGTTGTCAAGGAGGCGATCTGGCTGAACTTGGTATGCAGTTTTCACTCGCCAATCCAAAGATTCATTCTACTCTGATGGGCACTGCTAATCCAGATAACGTCCGAAAAAACATCAACTGTCTGACCTCAACCTACAATGCAAACCTATTGGCCGAAGTACAAGAGATGCTGAAACCGATTCACAATCGCACCTGGATAAGTGGCTATCCCGAGAACAACTAAGATGCAAACTATTATCCTTGAAAAACCGGAGCATTTTACTCTAAAAGATACGCTGGAACCCGGCGAAGTTACGGCTGACTATGCCCGGGTCAGTGTCCGTCGCATTGGTATCTGTGGCACGGATCTTCATGCTTATCGGGGGAAGCAGCCCTTCTTCAACTATCCGCGGATTTTAGGGCATGAACTAGGCGTAGAAATCGTCGAAATTGGCAACAATGATCTAGGTCTACAACCAGGTGATACTTGTGCGGTCGAACCTTATTTGACCTGTGGGAAGTGCATCGCCTGCCGGTGTCAAAAGCCCAATTGCTGTGTTGAGATGAAGGTGTTGGGGGTACACATTGACGGTGGGATGAGGGAGCAGATTACAGTTCCGATCAATAAACTACACAAGTCGGATCATCTCACCTTGGAGCAATTATCCTTAATTGAGATGCTGGGGATCGGTGCACACGCTGTCGACCGAGCCCAACTGGAGTCAGACGAGTTTGTGTTGGTCATTGGTGCCGGGCCGATTGGACTGTCAGTAATTCAATTTGCACAACTAGCTGGGGCTAAATTGATAGTCATGGATATCGTCCAGAATCGGTTGGCCTTCTGTCGACAGCATTTTGGTGTTCAATGGACTGTCGAGGCTCAAAACGATCCACTATCGCAACTCGAGATGATCACCAAGGGAGACCTGCCAACCGTAGTTTTTGACGTCACTGGCAACACCAAATCGATGGAAAGTGCCTTCAGCTACGTTGCCAACGGCGGAAAACTGGTTTTTGTTGGCTTGGTACAATCGGAAATTACGTTTTCCGATCCGGAGTTCCACCGCCGAGAAATCACTCTACTTTCAACCCGAAACTCAACGCCCAAAGATTTCAAGCGGATTATCTCATTGGTTGAGCAAGAGAAAGTCGATACCAAACCGTGGGTCACACATCGATCCTCCTTTCAGGAGATGATCTCAGTGTTCCCGAACTGGCTAGTACCTGAATCCAACATTATCAAAGCGGTTGTTTCACTTGACAGTTGAGCAGGCCATTTAACCGATTGGCGTCATCGCCGATGAATTACAGAAGGAGAAAATTATGTTTGATCTGATTACTTTCGGAGAGGCAATGGTACGACTAGCCTCGCCTGATTTTATGCGCTTGGAGCAATCATCCACCTTAAATATGACGGCCGGTGGAGCAGAGCTTAATGTGGCGGCAAATGCCGCTAGTTTAGGGTTAAAAACGGCCTGGGTTTCCCGGTTGGTCGATAACTGGTCTGGCCGCTTCATCTGCAACAAAGGACGAGAATTGGGCGTCGACGTCTCTCATATCGTCTGGACACCCTTCGATGGGGTTGGTCAGGAACGCAACGGATTCTACCATCTGGAACTCGGTGCTGGGCCTCGTGCTGCCAATGTGACCTACGATCGTGCTTATACAGCTATTTCCAACATTGAAGTGGGCGAAATTGACTGGGATCATATTTTCGATGGATCTCATTGGTTTCATCTGAGCGGTATCACACCTGCTTTATCTCAATCTGCGGCTACCGTTTGTGCGGAAGCATTACAAGCAGCACGTGCCAACGGCTTACAGACTAGTTACGATCTTAACTTCAGATCTAAACTCTGGAGTGCTGAAGAGGCTCAAAAGGTCAATCGGGAACTGGTAACACATGTTACGGTTTTGATCGGTAACGAAGAAGACTTTGAAAAATCGCTGGGTTATAAAGCGGAAGGGGCAACCGACGACTTTGCCAAACTAGATCCTGAAACCTACAAACAGGTAGTTCAACGGGTTATTAACGACTTCACCAACGTCGAACAGATTGGTACTACACTTCGTGATGCCAAAACAGGCTGGCTGAATGACTGGCGGACACTACTATTCGATGGCGACAATTTTTACCTGTCGAAGATTTACGAAGACTTGGAGTTAGTCGATCGGGTTGGTGGTGGCGACAGTTTTTCCGCCGGGCTAATTTACAGCTTGCTTCGAGGAAAACCTGCACAGGAAGCGGTCGACTTCGCTGGTGGCTACTCGGCTCTCGCTCATACCTTTCCCGGTGACTTTAACTGGGCAACAGCAGAAGAGGCCGAGAAAGCAATGCAAGCAGGTAGTGTACGGATCAACCGTTAGGTGGAATCTGGAGATTAAGAGTTTATTATTCATTGGTCGGCAATCATTAGTCACCGGTTTCGGCGTGCATTCCTATCGACCGTACAAAGAAAGGTAGCGAAAATGTAGTCCGGGATTCCGGTAGATGTAGTGACATCTTAATCCATCCAAGGTCAAGGCGACTTCGCTATCAGGCTGAGGATATGGTTAAGGGCATGACTAATAAGCTATTGAAATATTAGGTGATCTGAGTAAGGGGAAAAACCTTGAAACATGTGGAAGTTTATCGAGAAATAGGCCGTTATGCGGGCTGGCCAGCTAACTACGGAATTTGGTCTTGGGGCAATGAAATTGTGGTCTGTTTTACCGTCGGTTACATGAAGGAAGAGATTTCCGGCTTTCATCCTAGAGATGCTAGCAGGCCTTTCTATACGGCACAAGCCAGAAGTCTGGACGGTGGCGAAAGTTGGAAGGTTATTCCAATGGTGTGCAAAGTCCCCGGCAATAAGAGCCTCTCAGCGGATGAGCACGTCAAATCTGATCTCGGTATTGGCGATACCGCAGACCTCGAAAATACGCCCATCGACGGCCCCGGCATCGACTTTACCAATTCAGACTTAGCGATTATGTGCGCTAGATCTGGATTATCCGACGGTGCTGAATCCTGGTTTTACTTCTCACTGGATCGCTGTCATTCGTGGAACGGACCGTTCAAACTGCCCGGATTTGGGCTCCGTGGCATTGCCGCCCGTACCGATTATTTGGTTTTCGACCAGAATACTTGTATCTTCTTTCTAACCGCCGCTAAGTCCGATGGTAAAGAAGGTCGCGTTTTTTGTGCTCAAACGACGGACGGTGGCAGAACTTTTGATTTGCAGTCTATGATTGGCGAAGAACCCGACGGCTTTGGCATTATGCCGGCCAGTCTACGCTTGCCAGACAGTCGCTTGCTGGTAGCAGTGCGGTGTCGCGGCAACAAGCCCGACTTCACCCAAGCACAGAACTGGGTAGACCTATACGCATCCGATAATCAGGGCGTGAGTTGGAAATACATCAACAGGCCCGTCGCAGACACCGGTGTCGGCGGTAATCCGCCAACATTAACGCAATTAAAGGATGGGAGATTAGCTATAGTTTACGGCTATCGAGATCAACCAACGGGCATGGGAAGTGTTACTAGCATGGATAACGGTCAAACATGGAGTCAACCGATTATGCTACGGGAAGATGGTGGTGATCACGATATTGGTTATCCCAGAACCGTAGAACGTCCCGATGGAAAATTGGTGACCGTCTATTACTACAACGATCAGCCAGACGGTGAACGCTATATTGCAGCTACCATCTGGCAACCGTAATGATCCAGAAATAACGAGATAAGAGAGATGAGCAACTTCCAGATTATTGATACACATACCCATTTTTACGATCCTAGCCGCCCACAAGGTGTTCCTTGGCCAAGCAAAGACGATGACTTTCTCTATCGCACCGTTTTACCTGATGAGTATAAAACTATGACAACGCCTTTAGGCGTTCGAGGAACGGTAGTCGTTGAGGCCAGTAAGTGGTTTGAGGACAACCTTTGGGTGCTGAAATTGGCCGAAACAGAGCCCTTTATTGTCGGCTTAGTCGGCAATCTCCAACTCGATTCGGTCGACTTTGAGCCGCACTTTGAACAGGTCACAGCTAACCCCCTTTTCCGAGGTATCCGACTCGGTGGTGGGGTCGTGCAGCATCTGAGCGATGCGGATCTACAAAAGCTAGAGCGACTGGCAGCAGCGGATCTCCAACTCGATGTCCTCGGCAATGCTGATGTTCTGCCCCGCGTAGCAGAACTGGCGACCCAAATTCCCAATTTACGAATCGTTATCGATCATATAGGGTCAGCACGCATCGATGGCAAAACACCGGACCGTGAGTGGGCGGAAGCTATGCAGATCTCAGCCAAACCGTCTAACGTTTACTGTAAGGTGTCGGGTTTGGTAGAAGGAGTAACGGATAGGATGCAACCACCACCTAAAGACGTGGACTTTTATGCACCGGTGCTAGATCTACTCTGGAACCAATTTGGCCAGGAGCGGTTGATTTATGGATCTAATTGGCCTGTCTCCGCTCGCTATGCCGACTATGCTTTTGTTCAACAACTTGCACTGGATTACTTTCAACCAAAAGGGCAGGATGCCATCATCAAGGTGTTTGAGCAGAACTCGAAAGCGGTATATAAGTGGATTGATCGACTAAAGTGAGATCACAAAAGTTTCGATCACATCGTTAGCCAGCAGACGAGCGGTGATGGTTTTGATAATTTCTCGCTTAGCATCGTTACTAATCCGCTTGGGCTTAAAATGGAATCGATATTGCCGCCCCGTCTGAGCAGAAACAGGTGACTTATCATCAAGGTTTGAGTTAGAGGAACCTTGTGCGATTTCCAGATCTTGAATTCCTTTGCCGACACTTTCGCCAACGTTATCTGTAACACCTGGCTTGAAGCGGATCTCAACTCGGCAACCTGGATCAGACTCTTCAAGGTTCTCAGGTTGAAAGCGATAGCTTTGGGTGATGTTATCAGCCAACAGTTCTGAGCAAATTAGGTCGATTTGAGAAGAGGAAAGACTCGTTCCTGACTTGATCTGAGTTTCACCTTCTAGAAAATACAGTCTCGTATAGTCGACTGATTCGATCTCGCCGATGCCCAGGTCTCTAATATCTTGCACGAGATCCGCCTGATCGGTAAAGTTGTCGCTAACCTCAATTTTCCAAGCCATCTAATCTAGCTTCCTTTTTGAGCCAAGATTCCAATCCATTCATTCTGTTTGCGCTCTTTAAGACACCGAAAGCCGTTGTCACGTAATGCTTTTCGGATGGTCTGTGACTCGTTTTCTAAAATGCCAGACAGGATGAGTTTTCCATGCTTTCGCAGATATTTCGGATAAAGCGGGATCATCGGTAAAATTACCTGGCTGATAATATTAGCGATGATTAAATGAAATTTTTCTGAGGTATTATCGAGTCCATGTGAATGACGTAAATCTGTTTTGTTAACAACATCGTTGACCACAAAATTATGTTCGGCTACATTCAAAGCGGTCTCGTCGATGTCAATTGCCACCACTTTCTTAACTCCCATCTTAACTGCTAGGATGGATAGAATCCCAGATCCGGTTCCAATATCAGCTACCACCTCTCGCCCTTTAAACTCAAGGTCAGAAAGTAAAAGTAATGATAATCGGGTGGTAGGATGGTGGCCTGTACCAAAGGCCATACCTGGGTCTAAACGAATCAGGATTTTGGAATTATCACTTTGAGCTTCATCCTGATCGGCAAATTCTGTGTGGTGCCAAGTCGGTGCGACAATTACTTGAGTCCCGATCTGTTGGGGCGGAAAGGCAGAGCGCCAACTATCGGCCCAATCCTGGCTGTCGTAGGCTCGCATCTCGATGGTAACGAACCCTTCGCCTGGCAACCCGAAGTTAGGCAGTTTGCTGATAAAGCGTTGCAGATTGCGCAGGCGTAAGGCCATCAAGTCATCTTGAGGAAAGTAGACCAACAGAGTGTGTTGGTCGTTTTCCTCTTGAATTTCAAGACCCACTGCCTCATTTTCAAACAAGTAATTGGCAATGGCGTCAGCAGACTCGACCGCCGTTTTGACTTGAATCTGCGTCCATCTAACCCCAACTTTGGAGCGGGTGGAAGACTTTTGTTCCATCAGCCTGTTCGTCAGTTAAACGATTGGTTAATCTGGTTCGGGTGAAAGGACAGCGTATTCCTACTTGTTTTGATGGGAAAAGAATTTGTCTTTTAGCTTACTGAAAGGATTAGCCTGACCATCATCTGGAGAGGAACCTGATTCTCCTCTCAACTGTGCAAACTGAGTTAGCAGTTCGGTCTCTTTATCACTCAGTCGTTGTGGTGTCCCTATTTCAATGTGAACATAGAGATCTCCCTTGATATTTTGACGAGGATATGGCACCCCTTTCCCACCGACGCGAACTTTGTCGCCATATTGTGTGCCTGGCTTAATTTTGAGTTGTACCGTGCCATCGAGGGTTGGAATCTCAATTTCCGTACCGAGAGCAGCTTCGACAAAAGAGATCTTGGCCACCGTCATCAGATCACTGCCTTCACGATAGAAATCATCGTGTTGCTCGACCTGCATCACCACATATAAATCGCCTGGCGGTCCACCCAGTCCTCCAGCTTCCCCTTCACCTCGTAAATGAAGTTTATGGCCTGTATCCACGCCTTTGGGAACGTTGACTTTCAACTTTCTTACATTTCGGATCAGACCTGCGCCGTGGCAGGGTTGGCAAGGGCTTAGAATTACGCGTCCCTCTCCCTGGCATCTAGGACAGGTACGTGAAACACTTAGAAAGCCGGTTGACGAGGTAACACGCCCTCGGCCGTGGCAGTCAGGGCAAATTTGCGGCGTAGACCCTTTCTCAGCCCCACTGCCTTGACACTCTTGGCAGGTTTCATGACGTGGCACTTCGATAGTTTCTGTTTTGCCGAAGATGACATCTTCCAGCGTTATAGCCAACGTATATTGAAGGCTGGCTCCACGCTTCGGTCCTTGTTGACTCCTGCTGCTACCGAAGCCAAATAGATCTTCAAAATCTCCGAAAATGTTACCGACAATATCCTCAAAATTGCTGAATCCACCGCTAAATCCGCTACCGCCGACGATTCCTTCCACGCCTGCATGGCCAAATTGATCGTAGCGTTGGCGTTTCTCGGAGTCGGATAAAACTTCGTAGGCTTCCGTTGCCTCCTTGAATTTACCTTCGGCCTCCGGATTGTCGGGATTTTTGTCTGGATGGTACTTAATCGCTAGTTTGCGATAAGCCTTTTTGACTTCATCTGCGCTGGCATTTTTCCCAACTTCGAGGACTTGATAGTAATCTCGCTTCTCAGCCATCTTGGATACCTAAGTTCTATTGTGGAGTAATCTATTCAGTCTCAAATTACGATTGAGTCGAATAGCGGCGACGGAATCTATCAACCCGACCAGCCGTATCGATAATCTTCGATTGCTGCCCAGTGTAAAATGGATGACAGTTGGAGCAGATCTCAATTCGAGCACTCTCTTCGGATGAGGTTGTTTGGAACTTTGCCCCACAGACACAGGTAATAGTGCATTCCACAGTTTTTGGATGAATCTCAGATTTCATCGTGTTACTTCTCCTTTAATTTAGTAATTAAGCAAATTTAATGTTACCACTTTGATTTTGTCCTAGAACTTTTACCGCTACCCACACCGCCTTGCGCCATCATCTCCAGTAATTCTTCATTGGAGTTGGTTTTATTGAGTTGTTCAGCCAGCAGTTCCATCGACTCGGCCGGCCCCATTTGTGACAAAAAGCGACGCAAAACTAGAACCTTGCTGAGCACATCGGGTTCAAGCAATAGTTCCTCACGCCGGGTTTTGGATTGCAATACATTAATGCAAGGGAAAATACTGCGATCTAGTAGCGATCTATCTAGGTGAACCTCCATATTGCCGGTTCCTTTGAACTCCTCAAAGATAGCTTCATCGGCGCGGGACTCTGTTTCGACAAGTGCAGTTGCGATAATAGTTAAACTGCCCCCCTCCTCAATTTTTCTGGCGGCACCAAAGAAGCGACGGGGTTTTAGGAAGGCGAAAGCATCTAAGCCACCTGATAACGTTTTGCCGGAGTGCGGCGCAACGATGTTGCAGGCACGTGCCAGACGGGTCATAGAATCCAAGAGTACTACGACGTCTTGTCCACACTCAACACAGCGTTTAGCTTTCTCGGCGGCCATTTCCGCAACGGCGACATGTCGTTCTGGATGCTCGTCAAATGTCGAGCTAATTACTTCGCCTTTGACGGAACGCAAAACATCGGTTACTTCTTCTGGTCGTTCGTCGATTAACAAAACCATCAATACGACTTCAGGGTGGTTTTGGGAAATTCCGTGTGCGATGTTTTTAAGTAGCGTCGTTTTGCCAGAGTAAGGGGGAGCAACCAACAGGCCTCTTTGGCCTTTGCCGATTGGAGACATTAGATCCAAGATACGGGTTGCGAACTCTTTTGGATGATGTTCCAGTCTCAATCGTTCGAACGGATGAACCGGTGTTAAATTATCAAATAAGATGCTGTCTTTGATAGTGCTTGGGGACTCGCCATTGACCGTTAATATTTTCAACAAGGCGAAATAATTCTCTGATTTGTCGCCAGTTTTTTTGGGAGGGCGGATTGTCCCCTCTACAAAGTGCCCTGTTCGCAAACCGAACTTTCGCTGCTGGGAATGGCTGAGATAGATATCTTCCGAGCTTTGAAGATAATTGAAACGAGAAGATCTGAGGAAGCCGTAGCCTTCAGGTAGAACTTCAAGCACACCACCGCCGTACAGGGTGCCTTCGTCTAATTTAGCTTTTGCTTCGAGTATTCGGGCGATTAGCTCCTGCTTCCGAAGCCCGCTATAACCTGACAGCGACATTTCCTTGGCCATCCGGGTTAACTCGGAGATAGTCATGTCTTGAAGTTGGGAGAGATGAAGATTACCCATTACTTCGGTATTCCTTTGGTCGGCAATAAATTTTGTGCATACGTTAAGTATTCCATCCGTTGGTAGTTGTTAATCCTGTTAAACCTGTAATAATTAGGAAGTTCTACCCAAAAAGGTCTATCAAAGCTAGATCAGACAAGTAGACGTCTGTTTAAGAAGGACGAAAGCTGATGCCTCTACACTTACCACAAACAACGTCAACGGATATTTGATCGGTAAACTCTGCAGAGTAGCGTTATTTAAACTCGGAATCGAATTGAAAAAGCAGGTTGATAGGGTTGCAAAGCGTAATATTGCGGGGGTTCTAGGCGAGAATTTCACTCAACGCGTCGAATTATACACGAACCATTTCGGCGCGTCAAGATTTTTTTGTTTTTTGTGAACTGAGATATAATATTAGCCTAAGCAACGAACAAGAGATTAATATTTCAGAGATCCTTGAGGTAGGTGATCAAAGAGATAACTTCTTGATTTCTAAATGCTGGGTTGCCTTTAAGATTGGCTTTAAATCGTACCGTGATTTATTATCCCTGTTGGTATCAATATTATAAGTACAAGAGTTGCTGCAGGGGCTCGCTGCCATGACTGATACCCCCTCAAATCTATCTGCAGAAGGAACCGAGGGTAAGATATGCTAAGCTGGTTTTTGGTAAATTAATTACCAACAGACCATTGAATCTTGAAACAACCCGGTTAGTGCTTCTGCATCCGCAGGGCGAGGCGACAGTTTCGTGACTCGATGTTGGGGGAGTGTTCCTTCGACAAGTTGTGGAATGTCAGATAGCTGGTAGCCGAGGGCACTCAGCCCGTTAGGGATGCCTGTTTGTTGCATCAGATCTGTGATAGCAGTTGCCAGAACATCACCGGCACTTGCCGTATCTGAATTTGAGGTGTCCACTCCCATCAAATTAGCTGCATATAAATGCAGAGCCGGATTGGTCGAAGCGGTGAAGCGAAATACAGCGGGAGCGTTCAGAATGACCGACATGCCGTGTGGAACAATAGGGCTGGAATTTGATGCGGGTCGAGGAAATCCTGTTGGAATGTAGTCCCTAACCATGCCTGCTACCGGATAGGACATACCGTGTGGCAGGTGAACCCCTGCATTGCCAAAACCGATTCCTGCATAGGTGGAAGCTAGCAGCATCTGTCCACGTGCCTGATCATCATCTGGATCTGTAACTGCTCGCACTAGATTCTCCGATACCATTTTTGTCGCTTCAGAAGCCCAAATGTGACTAATTGGATTTGCCCCTTGGTAAGCAGGTCGATGCTTTGAACTTTCAGGAGCTAACCGACCAGTATAAGGCAAGGCTGTCATCGACTCTAGAGCGTGGCTAAGGACATCCAAACCAGAGCAAGCCGCTACAATCGGTGGCATGGTACGGGTATTATCGGGGTCTACGATCCCCAATATTGGACGTAATGCTCGATCAGCAATACCCGTTTTGGCATGTATCTCCAGTAGATCGAAGATAGCAACGCCTGTAGTTTCACTTCCCGTACCAGCCGTTGTCGGTACAGCAATCAGCGGCTTAACAACACCTGGAACTGGTTCGCCTTGACCGATTGGCTGGTTGACATAGGTTAGCAAATCCGCCGGATAGGTCGAATACAGGTTAGCGGCTTTAGCCGTATCCATACTCGATCCGCCACCGACAGCTACAAAACCATCAAAGTCCCCGTCCAGTGCAAAATCAATCGCCAATTTAAACGAAACATCGGTCGGTTCAACTCGTACCTTATCAAATAAGACAGCATCGATATTAGTCTTTTGGAATGCTTGTAGAACCCTCGAAACGGGTTGGCTATCCGATAGGTTGGGATCCGTGACTACCATCACTCGTTTGCAATCTAATGCCTTCATGTCCTCGCCGATTTCAACAGTCACCCCAACGCCAAATTTGATGCGGGAGGTATCCATAATAAAAGCAGTTTCGGTTTTTCCCATGGTTCTCAATTCCTCCCCTGTTTCCATCTTTCGTTTGTTTTGCGATTAGACATTAATCTTTAAAGGTTCGCTCCTAAGGAGCATACTGACGGTCAGGTTATCGCCGTAGAACACTAGTCAGGTCTGAGATAACCCTTGCCTTGACGGGCAATTTTGGTTCGCTATCAATTCTATTTGATTTCTTTGAATCTCGAGTGTTGATCTGATTATAGCACCGGTAATCAAAGGATACAGCAGATCTTTTAGAACCGGGTTAGATTGACAAAGAAAAAAACTAGAGCAGATCCGGCCTTTTGCAAATCTACTACAAGTGATTTTCATCAGCTCCAATTTGAGCCTGGATTTCCTCTACCTTTAAAGTCAAGTCTGAGAGAGTAAAAATCAATAGTCCCATGACTGCGACCAAGGGCAGATATTGGTCGATTTCCTTCATTAAATACTCAATCCGACTATATTCTTCTGGGATGCTATCTGCGCTTTCCCACGCTTTCATCGCTGGGGGATAGGTGATGAATAACAGTGCTAGAATCAGTAATAGTTTAGCCAAATTGAGCCGGTTTCTAATTCTTGAAATTGAGGAACGCATTTGTGTCATCTGAGTTGAATCTGTAGCTGAAAGGTCGGCTTTGGTCCGCTTCTCCTAAACCGTAAAAAAGGCTGAAGATGAAAGCGGGTGCTAGCCGCCTCTCTCCAGCCATTTGGGAATCAGTTAAAAATCGAACCGATAGAATTTATGAGGCAGATTTATTGATTTTCTTTAATCCAACTCATCATGCTCCGTAATTCTTTGCCTACCGATTCGATTTGGTGTTCGGCTTCATTCCGACGCAGCGCACGCAGGGTTGGTTGATTAGCTTGATTTTCCAAGACCCATTCGCGAGCAAAACCACCGTTTTGCACATCAGCTAACAGGGTTTTCATCCGCTTTTTGACTTCATCATCCACGATACGTGGCCCACGGGTTAGATCACCATATTCTGCTGTGTTGCTAATAGAGTGGCGCATCCACGACAATCCGCCTTCGTAAATCAGATCAACGATTAGTTTCAGTTCGTGCAAGCACTCAAAATAGGCCATCTCTGGCTGATAGCCAGCTTCGACTAGGGTTTCAAAAGCGGCTTTGATTAAGGCCGTGGTTCCACCGCACAAAACCGCCTGCTCGCCGAACAGGTCAGTTTCTGTTTCCTCCCGGAAAGTGGTTTCGATCACACCTGCTCGAGTACCGCCAATCCCTTTGGCATAAGCCAGCGCTATATCTCTGGCCTGACCGGTCTCGTCTTGGTGAAGTGCCAACAAGCAGGGAGTACCAGCCCCCTCCGTAAAGATACGACGTACCAGATGCCCCGGTGCTTTAGGGGCGATCATGGTAACATCAATTCCTTCTGGCGGCACAACCTGACCGAAGTGAATGCTGAAGCCGTGTGAAAACATCAGCATATTACCCTCAGACAAATTGGGTTCTATCTGATTTTTATAAACTGAGCCTTGTAGTTCATCAGGAATTAATATCTGAACGATGTCGCCTTCGGTTGCCGCTTCATCAACGGGCTTAACAGTTAATCCGTTGGCTTCTGCTTCTGCTACCGAACTACTGGAGGGGCGAAGACCAACGATGACGTTAGCGCCACTCTCTTTTAAGTTCAGAGCCTGTGCATGCCCTTGACTCCCGTAACCAATCACCGAAACGGTTCGCTCTTTCAGTAAGTTGAAATCTGCGTCACTGTCGTAATAGATTGTTGCCATACAATACTCCGTGATATATCCTTAAAAATTTTACTTCCGACTTTGTATGCGTCGGTCGATGCTAGGGCGTCGATAGTTATTAATTTCTACCCGTTTCTAGTCCTTATTTCACCGCGTATTATAGCGATTTTACCCGTTTTTACGATCTGTTTGATGCCATAGGGATGCAGCATATCAAGCAAGGCTCGAATCTTCCCTTCGTCCCCGGTAACTTCGATTGTCAGGTTAGTTGGGGTTACGTCGACCGTCTTGGCACGAAAAATATCGACAATTTGCAGAATCTCAGCCCTCTCGCTAGTATCACAATCGACTTTAACCAGTGCCAGTTCACGCTCCACATGGTGTTCAGCGGTCAGGTCTCTGACTTTAATCACATCGATCAACCGATTTAATTGTTTCTCAATTTGCTCGATGATTTGAGCCTCACCGTGCGTCACAATTGTCATGTGCGAAACCTCGGGATCATCTGTCTCAGCTACTGACAAACTATCAATATTAAAATTGCGGCCACTAAATAGCCCGGCTACCCGGGCTAAAACGCCAAAGCGATTATTGACCAAAACCGAGAGGATATGAGAGTCGCTTTTCTGAATTGCCATTATGCCAAACCTCGAATTACTTCGTCAAGCCCGGCTCCAGATGGCACCATAGGAAACACGTTCTCCTCCTCGTCCACGATAAAGTCGATTACTACCGGGCCGTCCTCAATTTTTTGGGCCTGTTCCAGTGCTGGTCGAACCTCCTCTGGCCGTTCGACACGAATCCCTGTTGCTCCAAAACCTTCCGCGAGTTTGGCAAAATCCGGGTTATCGTGATAATCAACAGCCGAGTACCGTTTTTGGAAAAACATCTCTTGCCACTGGCGCACCATGCCTAAGTACATGTTGTTGATAATAAAGATCTTGAGTGGCAGTTTCATGGTAACGGCCGGCACCAGTTCTTGAATGTTCATAATGAAAGATCCATCACCGTTGATATTGACGAGTGTCTTGTCAGGCCGGCCCAGCTGTGCCCCAATCGTAGCTGGCAAACTAAAACCCATAGTGCCCAATCCACCAGAGTTCAGCCATTGGCGATGTTCGGTATATTTGAAATATTGAGCTGCCCACATCTGGTGTTGGCCAACATCGGCCGTGACAACAGCATCTGGGAATAGGTCGTAGACTTGCTCAATCACATATTGGGGCATAACTCTGTCGCCATTCTGGCGATACTCAAACGGATACTTCTCCTGCCACTCCCGAATCTGTTGCATCCACGGTTCAATCTGAGCCGGTTGGGCTAGTTTATTCATATCCCTCAGGATGTTCTTGGCATCACCAACGATCGGTATGTCAACCGTCACATTTTTACCGATACAGGAGGGATCGATGTCAATATGAATCTTCTTCGATTTTTGAGAGAACCGTTCTAAGTTACCGGTTACTCTATCATCGAATCGTGCCCCGATGGCAATTACCAAATCCGCGTCAGAAAAAGCGTAGTTGGCGCAACAGGATCCGTGCATGCCCGGCATCCGCATGGCTAACGGGTCAGTTTCAGGAAATGCCCCTAGCCCCATCAGCGTTACTGTAATTGGAATCCCTGTCTTAGAGGTGAAGTGGCGAAGTTCTTCATGTGCATTAGCTAAAGTTACACCACCACCGGCATAGATCATCGGTTTTTCCGCTCTATTGATCAGATCCATGGCTTTTTTAATTTGGCCGGGATGTCCAACGACTGTCGGATTATAACTGCGGATGTTGACCGACTCCGGGTAGTAGAAGGCGGATTCCTGAATCTGTGCATCCTTGGCAAAGTCAATGACAACTGGCCCAGGTTTACCAGTTGCCGCGACGTGAAATGCTTCGGCTACTACATCTGCTACTTCATCGCTACTTTTGATTAGATAACTGTGTTTACAGATTGGCCGGGTTATACCGAGAATATCACACTCTTGAAAGGCATCGTTTCCCATCAAATAGGTGGGGACTTGCCCCGTGATGGCCACCATCGGGATCGAGTCCATGTGAGCAGTTGCAATTCCCGTCACTAAGTTGGTGGCCCCAGGTCCGGAGGTGGCTAAGGTCACTCCGACTTTACCAGTAGCTCTGGCGTAGCCATCAGCAGCGTGTGCCGCTCCCTGTTCGTGCCGCATTGGAATCAGTTTTAATCCCTCAGCATCGTATAGATCATCAAAAATTGGCATGGCAGCACCACCCTGCACTCCGAAAATATACTTGACTTCAGCTCTTTTTAAACTTTCGACCAGGATTTTAGCTCCGCGCATGTTCTTCATAATGTTATTTCACCCCCAGCAGACTTATGCCCAACGGGTGTCTCCACCAACACGTCCGTTTAGTTGTCATTTTAATCTTGTCGGGATACTAGTGCAATTCAAAAAATAGAACGCCAACTGGAGAACAGGCTTTCTATTTTCACTTCTATTTATTTCAGTACAACCTTGAGGACACCAATATCGATTCACATTTGGTACCATTCTAATTGGCATCAGGGCAGGAAATAGGCAGCAAAAAAGCCCCTCTCGTTCCCTACTGGAATTATCCAGACCTGGAGACGAGAAAGGCTCGGCGAGTCTTTTCCGCGGTACCACTCCACTTCCCTCACCTATCGGTGGGACGCTTATTCGGATGCGGTTACGAGCATCAATCGGTCATCCTTACCCACTGATCGACAGCTTGGGGATGACAACTCCTGAGCGACATTCAGCCGTTGTGCTTGAGGAGATCTTTCAGCCGGTGAATCCCCTTCTCTAGCAAGCCAGTTCGACCTACTCTTCTCATTCATAGCCTTTCCGCGCGAATGTTAAGTATACATAGAATCGGCGGGGCTGTCAAACCAATTTTGCGGCTGTGAGATAACCGGCAGTTACCCCTTGGCAACGGTGTAAAGTTCGTTATCCTTATTCCCGTTGATAATACTATCGCTAACGCCGCTGGCGCAGGAAAAACGAAAATTCTAGCGCTTGAAAAGGGGAAATGTATGAAACGAATCAGCAAGAATCCAAGAAACAGCCCCGTTACAGAAGCGGGGCTGGCTAGTGCAAGGATATATCGAGGCCTTTACTTGTTCAGTAGGCCTGTTTCAGTGTTCCCCAAGTGGTGGTCAGCTTATTCTGAACTTCGACCGGGAATGGATTATCCAGATCTTTGAAGTACTCAAAATGGGAAGTGAGTTTGGCTGCCCCAGGCCCCTCTGCAATCCCAGAATAGATGCTGACTTGCAGCGGGTCTTTCAACTTCAACTCATGCTCGCCAACCAGGTTCCACTTATCCTTTTCTTTTAGTTTAAACCAAGTCGTAAATTTATCTTTTTTACGTTGCATCCGCATAAACATAGGTAGTGCGCCCTGTTTGACCTTTCCATAAGCGGCTGCTGTTCCTGTCAAGCCGGGATCGCCATCCCGTTGCCTGGCCTGATATTGCAAAACTGCGGTATTTCCTTCCCCTGCACCTCGCCCCCATAACTTAAGGGTGACCCAGTCAGGTGCATCACCCTTGTTGGGTGCTTTGCTTGTAGGTGATAAAGCTACAATGCCTTGAACTGTACTTCCATCTCTATAATCGTGGATCAAGTGGGTCTCCACATGGAAGTCACCTGAGTGTTCTTGGTACAAGCGATTGGATTGATCATCGCCCCAGAGATTACGATTGTTCTCTCCTGCAATGGTTAACCAACCTTCCTTCGTTTTTCCAAGGTCCCACTTCTTAGGTTCGTTTGACCATTTCCAATTTGGGTTTTTGAAGGCGTTACCCTCAAATGGATCTCCCAGTGATTCGGCCGCCTGTATTGAAACATCGTTGCTGAGAAATAGTACTAGCTGGAGAAGTACTGTTATTAAAGCAGGGAGAAATTTGCTTAAATTACTTTTGTTTAAATTACTTTTCATTGACAATTCCATTCGCATTGAAATAAATGCGGCCCAGCCTGGAAGCCAGACCGCATTTATTTTATTATCTGTCACGGTAATTCTGTCCCCAGAGAGTTTGCATTATAGACAGATTTTACAGTGACAGATATCAGAGTATCCTAACTACTCAGACTTGAGATGGCCCCAAGTAGTTGTTAGCCGATTCCTTGGATCCACAGCTGTGACTGGTGCTGAGGCTTCGAGGAAATTTTCAAAGTTAACTGTCAGTTTACCTTTTGTATCAGCGATTCCGGCGTAGATGCCAACTTTGATCGGATCCTTTAGTGCATTGGTAACTTTGCCAACTGGTAACCAATCCCCTTTGCCTTCCGGTTTGAACCAGGTTTCGTAGGTGTTACCTTCTCTTTTCAGACGCATAGCAATCGAGATTTTGCCCGCTTTGGGTTGATAATTTTTCCCATCCGCGAATTTGAAAGTACCGACGTACCCGAGGTCAGCAGCATCGTTTTCGCGACGTTGGTACTGCAAAACGGCGTTATCACCTTGGTCTGCACCGCGCCCCCATAATTTCAGCGTTACCCACTCGCCGTCTCGTTTCTTGCTGTCTTGGGTGGTTTCTGACTTGACTAGGATCCCGGCCACAGTGCTGGCGCCGCTATAGTCATTCAGAAAATTGGTACTGATATCGAAACTCTGCTGACTGACTTCCTGGTAGAAAATCAGGGCGTCGCTGTTTCCCCAGACATTACCGTTGAAACCACCGACAACTTTTAGTTTGCCACCATTGACCTCAAATTTTCCGACTTTTGGATTATCAATGCTCCAAAACTTGCTCAAACTCGAGCCTTCAAATTCGTCGCTCTGTAGCTTATCTTTGAGCCCCGCCAGAGACGGTACGACCGCTGATCCGAGAACAAAGAGACTGCAGATACACATCGTAAAAATACGACCCACTTTTGACATTAATTAATTAGCTCCTCTTAGAAACCAGTGGCCATTTAGCCCCGATTTCAATTCTAATATAGACTTCGTTTTTATGCTACCACAAACAAAATACCACGTCAATGAAAACCACGGTGTTCATTACGGATGACACACTCAATTAGATAAATTAGATCGGTCAAGACAAGACCTGGATCAATGAAAGGTATTGGTATCCGTTGACTAAGCTAAACCGTCGCTAAAATAGCCGACAAAGTTACTAACCTCATTAGTAAGTGAGTGGAGTAATTTGTTCACCCGTTTGATCGATAAATTCGAATTTCTTATCTTCCTTAACCTGAGTTCTAAATCTTCATTATCTCCTGCCACCTAAAAAACTAGACTCAACCTGATCGAGTGCGGGTGGAAGTTAGTTGAGAGAGTAAGTATTCGCGATAAGATACTATGAGATCGAGTTTTAAGAAAATGATAACCGATTGTCTTCAACGATTCGGAACCAGGTATCAAAACAGATTGGTGTCTCTTTTAACTCTCAATTTCCAACTCTTCAGTGAATTAAATTTAAAACCGTGAAAGAGTATAGTTTGCTGTCGCCTTGTAACACCTGGCTGTTTGGTCCTAGTAGTTCCTACTCCCCGGGTTGTTGGGGGCAGTGGGCCGCCGATTGGCGTCAGTACTATCGTCGGTCGTCAGAAAGACTTTTGAGACCTTGAAAGCGTCGATCTGTGGGTCGATCAGTGCCTCTTGCAACACTTTAAATATCCGAGACACAAAAACAGAGGAGATTGATACTGTTCTGATAGTCGTTGCCCCCCACCAGTAAGCCCAACCCTATCAAGAAGACAACCCCTGCGGGGAAGCCAGACCGACTAATTGGTATACGCTGGCCGTCATCGTCAACTACCAGGTCTCGACTAAAGTAGTCTCTGTTTTCCGCTGCTATGCTGTTCTTCATATTGATTTTTAGTAGTCATCTGTACCCTCAGAATGTAGAATTAAAGGTAATTTTCCCTGTCTAACTTCTGATTCACGATGCAATTATCATGAAACTACGATTTTTGGGTGGGATTGATGAAGTTGGTGCTTCCTGTTTGCTGTTAGAACTGGAAACCGCTTCCTCCGACCCACCCCTGCGCCTGTTGATTGATAGCGGGATCCGGTTACGAGCGAGGGAGGGTGACTATTTGCCTCTGTTGGAACAGATCGGGCCGGCTGGCGGCCTAGACGCGGTAGTAATCACCCACAGCCATATTGACCATATCGGTTCCTTACCCATCATCTACCAATCCTACCCTAGTCTACCGCTTTATACCACTTTGGCCAGTAGTAGTATTATGCCCATCCAGTGGCAGGATTCACTCAAGCTGATGCAACTGCGAGCTCAAGAGGAAGAGATCCCCCCTTTCTACGATCAGCAGGATGTTCAACGGGCACTGCAGGCGATCCGACCTGCGCCCTTTGCTCAGACTCTGTCTTTGTTCCAGGACCGGCTTCAATTAACCTTCTATCCGGCCGGTCATATCCTAGGGGCAGCCTCCGTCTTCCTGCAGACCGACCGCGAATCAATCTGGATTAGCGGTGACCTATCGGTGGATGGGCAAAAAACCATTCCCGGTATGGTAGTTCCGCCCATTGAACCGGAGGTGATTGTTCTGGAGTCGACCTATGGTAGTTTTACCCACCCTCCACGTCAGATAGAGGAGTCCAGGTTGGTAGAACAGGCGGCAGAGGTAACCACGGCTGGTGGAGCCATCCTATATCCGGTCTTCGCTATTGGTCGCTCACAGGAGGTAATCCTGATTCTGTCCCAGGCCATTGAACAGGGGCGGATGGAACCGGTGCCTATCTTTGTCGATGGTATGGTACTCTCCATCTGTGAAGTCTACCAACGACATCTGGAACTGTTACAGCCGGCTCTAAGACGCCGAATCGAAAAACAGGGACCGGTCCTCAGCCGCTACAAAAAGATTGTGCGGCCAGTGCGTTCGGCTAAACAGCGGCAGGAATACAGTCTGCTTCGACCAGCTATCTTTGTGGCTACTGCTGGCATGTTGGGCGGCGGCCCTAGTGTGTTCTACGCGCAACAGTTGCTGAACGAACCTAAAAATTTAATGGCCATTACCGGTTATCAGGACGAAGAGTCACCAGGCCGACAATTACAGCGAGTGGCAGCCGGTGAAAGAGAACCGATCAAGGTGGGCGGACGTTCAATACAGCCCAAATGTCAGATCCAAAGCTACGGTCTGAGCGCGCACGCCGACCGACAACAACTGTTGGATCTGCTAGGTAAACTGCAGGCAGGGACGAGAAACTGCCGCGTCATTCTGGGACACGGTGAAGCACAGGCTAGAGCCGATTTACGCCAATTACTGCAGGAGAATGGGATTCGCCAGGTTGACCTCCCCCTGCTGGGTGATAGCCTGCAGATTGTCCCCAGCCAGACTCAACCTGTTCGCTTGACAGCCATCGATTCCAGCCCGCAAGAGGAACCGCATCCGCTATTGATCCGAGAAGGCAAAATATTATCGCAAGACCTACCGCTGTTGGCTAACTATCTCCTGCAACGAGACGGGGCTGGGCACTACTACTCAATTCAGGATTTAATTCTGAGTGCCGGTAATGCCGAAGGGGCGGTAGCGAAAGATGAAATTGAGAGGGTGAGCCGAATGCTACGCTATAAACACTCACCTTTCAAAGGCCATGCTAAATCAGGGGTGTTGTTCCGGGTAAAGATAGCCACGGCGGAGACGAATCCTGCCGCCGGTATGGATCTGAACACGGCACTGACAGTAGTAGATCAGCTGATTCCGGCGGGTAGTGGGTTGTACCGTCGAGGCGGCGATGTGCAGCATCAAAGTCTGCGGCTCTACTTTGCCTTTCCTGACGCTCTGGAGTCCTCGACAGTGGAATTAATCGAGCAGATACAGCAGGAGACGGGTTGGAAGGTGCAGATCCATCCGCAACCCCATCAGCAGTTGATGATGGAGACTCTGAGTCGGCTACTACCCGATGGTTGCAGTTGGGGCAAAAACCCCTCCATCCATCTGGAGCAGAAACGGGTCGAATTGCAGTTAAGCTCCGCTAGGGAATTGGAGGCGGCTGAACTGGAAGTGTTGGGCGCTCAGTTTCTGGCTCAAACCGGTTACCAACTACAGTTGTGCAATAAGGAAACGGCTGCCACAACGGCGGGCTCGATGGAGATCAACCAAGCCTTCCAGGCCATTAGAGATTATTTCCAGCAGCAGCCTCATCAACCGCTCAAAATAGGTCAGAAAGGGGCCACGCTGGAACTGAGCTTCATCACGGCCGAGATTGGCTGCCGCTATCAATCACAACTGAGTCGACTGGAAGAGAGCATCGGCTGGCCTATCCAACTCCGATCCAGCCCCAATCAGGACCAACTGCTCAAAACCGCCCGCCGGCTGATTCCCGCCGCTTGGGAGTTGAAGGGACAACCCGGTGTTTTGCAGGCGGAGAAAGCGGTTCGGGTGCGGGTAAGCAACAGTGGATCGGAGGCTGGGAGACGGGAAATTGAGCAAGCATTCGAACAACAAACCGGCTACACCCTTCAGTTCTCCATTCCATCAGCCTAGAGCCACCCTTTGCTTGGCTGTACAATCCTCCTCCACAAAGCTGATGGCAGTCGGTTCCCTTAAATGGAAGAATTTAAAAAAGAGAATGAAGGCCGAAAAAGAGGATGAGTCGAGGAGATGACTCACCTCACACAAGAAGAAAGTTTGGAAGATAGTGTGAGTGTCAATTAACTTTGCTTAAACTGAGTTATCGAAACAAAAAAGACAAATGCTGAGTACTCGCCCTAGTTGTTCTTCTGTAACATCTTGTGTAAGGTTTAATGCAGCAAGACACCTCCTCTAATCGCGCATTATAAACCAAGCGCGGATTTCAGCCATGATTTTACGCAATAATTGGAAAATGCCCTCCAAGCCAAATTACTTTAGAATTACCATTTTTCTGGTTTCTGTATAACCTTCTGCTTGAATTTAATAGAAGCTGGAATTGCACATTATCAGAAGCAACTGCTTTTTAATTTTACTGTTGATGGACTTACTAATAGTAAGTCCATCTGCCCATTTGACTCTCAGGTGAGTAGATCTAACTTTAAGGTCTAAGAGCCTGTTCAGAATCTTTTCAACAAAGAGTCGCACCTGACCGGTGCTTTGACACTGGAAGGAATAGTAAATTTTGGTTTTTATATCGAACTTGGCTATCTCGCCGGAAAGACAACATGTGATCACAATTGTCTGGCTCGATTAAGTTCGGGTCTTGTAATACCTGTCCGGCATTCGGTAGCCCTTGGTGCCGGACAGTTTTGGGATTCCAACGTCAGTATAGCTTTATGAATTATCCCTCTGCGATAATTTGGACCATTATACTGAAACCTAACCCTATTAGGTAAAAGTTGCCGAATTAGGTCCAGTGTGTTCTTACATTAACTGGCAATTGCTCCAAGTTACGGTTTGATTCTACTCAATCCTATGGAATTCGAATACGCTTCGCTTAACTGACAGGAACTGTGGTATTCACCACCGGCATGCACTCAAAGGTCGGATCTTCATTAGCCTCTGTTGGTACCGAAGTGCCATCAATAGAGATCTAACTCACATAACGCCCCTTGTTTCCCTTAAGCAGTGTTACCCTTGCCTTCACAAAGTGACATTATAAAGGCCGGAAAAGACATATTTGACGACACGGATCAGCTCAATTTATAGTGTGTTGAAAATCGTTGGGGTCTTATAGTATCAGGGAGAAATGGAGTGGTCTGTTAATAACAGTTATTCCAAAACTGGCACTTAGACGACAATCGGTTTTCCGGTAGTACCTAATACCGGCTGCTGATTCAAATAGTAGAAGATTGTAGCCCATAAATCTTCGGGTTGAATCGGTTGATCAGCCGGTTCATAACCATGAGCATCAGACGCACCAATCACCTGTCCACCTGGAACGCCACCGCCAGCTAGTAGTATTGAAAAAACGCGTGCGTGGTGGTCACGTCCACCTTGACAATTCAGTGTAGGTGAACGACCAAACTCCCCCATTACACAAACTAACGTTCGTTCCAGCAACCCACAGCGGTCCATGTCTGCCAATAGTGCAGATATGGCCTGGTCAAACCCTCCCAGTTTTCGACGTAGAGCAGTAAAGATTTGGCGGTGATGATCCCATCCGTCGAGGTTAACTGTTACTAGACGAATACCCGTCTCAATCAATCGCCTAGCTAACAGACAATTCCGACCGAATGGGGTTGAACCGTAATTAGTGTGAATCTGCTCCGGTTCCCGGCTGAAGTTAAAAGTACTTGCTGGAATTGAATGGCGACCAGGCCAATTAGTATAGGAAATACTGCCGATTGGCCTGGTTGTTACTATTCCTTTCAAACCAAATA
>Ga0208128_1000120_pt1 | contig 31631 bp, 22 predicted proteins | sample ETNtaG_35_FD_185758 | JGI IMG/M metagenome (GOLD analysis project Ga0208128, IMG submission 185758) | Marine microbial and viral communities from oxygen minimum zone, Eastern Pacific Ocean - ETNP201306PF51B (SPAdes) (version 2) | ecosystem: Environmental > Aquatic > Marine > Oceanic ... | reverse complement strand
GAGGGCAATCTCGATTCAAATCGTAGCTCGATGTTTTGTGGCTCGGTTGACGAATCGCTGTCAACTTGCAGGATCGCAGGAACCATAGATCCATCACTTTTAGACACCGAAATTTTGGTGGCTTCGGCATCAATACCCGAGATTACTGCACTTCCGTTCTGGTCGGTAAAAGTCGCCGTGATAGCTGTTAACGACTGGTCGACACGGAGTTTATCCAGCGAAAAGTTAAATGGACTGGTCGATGTCAGTTCAGGTGGCTGAGTATCATAAATAAATGTAGTCGTTTGCTGATGCACATTACCAGCCATGTCAGCGACGTTGACGGCAATCTGATATTGACCGTCATCAGTTCCATTGGTTTGTAGGGCACTATCAAGCTGCAAGTGAATCGTATCGGCGTCGACTTGAGCTAGAATACCGTTCACAACAGTGCCAGCTCTGGATAGCTGAATTGCGGAATTGACCAGGTCTAAGCCAGAAACACCGTTGTCGGCCAAGTCCGCTTCGACGGAACTAACAGTACTGTTGATGTTGCTTGGTCCAACAAAAACTATATTGTCGAGTCGAACTTGAGATACAACGGGTTGCCTAGTATCGAAAGCGAAGCCCAACGTTGATGTATTGCTGTTACCTGCTAAGTCGAAACCTTTAATAGTGACGGTATAAGTACCATTTTCAGACACCAGGTCGAGTTGGTTATCCAGAATCTGCACCAGCGTATTTCCGTCTTGGCGAGAAGTTCCAGCCTGAAAGATACCATTTGCATCTTTGACTGTAATGGTCGATTGCTCAAAGTCGATCTGGCTACCCGTATCAGAGCCAAAGATCGCGCTCAATTCCGAAACCGGGGTGTTGAGATTGGCATTGGCTATCGGTGACGATTGAGTGATAGTTGGCTTTTCAGTATCGACTTGAACTGTGTCTACTACAGTCGTACTCTGGTTACCTGCTAAGTCAGTGCCTTGTAATTGTAGCAGATAAGAGCCATCTGGCAGAACCATTCCGAGCCCATTTTTACCATCCCAGTTTAGAGTATGACCTCCCGCAGCTAAATTTGACAATTGTACTGTTGGGTGGCTGGGAATTAGTAATTGCAACTCTGATAGCGTTTCATCCAAAGTATAATTGAGAGTCAGGGTATCCCGACTACCGTCACTGTTGGGCGAAAACTCAGAACGGGTGACTTGAGGGGAAACTTGGGGGGGTTGTGTATCAACGGTTATGGAAAAGGTTCTGGTATGATCCGTCCGGGTTGGGTTCAGCAGTTCATCTTGAAAAAAGTCGATTTGTAATTGCAGTTGGTAAGTTCCATCAGCAACTAACTTAGAGTTGCTATCGCGTCCATCCCATTCAATATGAATACGCTTCAGGTCATCATTAACTGTCAGGCCCGGACCAAATTTACCTAGGACTGACCAGTCATCATCGGCATCAAATTTGTTATCGGGTTGACCAACGCCACCCGGTCCATGAACGTCGATGACAATCTGATATTCACCCGTGGTGCCGTCCATAACAAAGACGATTTCAAGCTCATCTTGGGTTCCATCGGCATTTGGACTAAAGAACGAATCCTGACCTTCGGTATCGACTACTTGCGGCGCCACCTCAAAATCATTGGCATGGACTGTAACGACGAAGCAAGAAATATGAAATAAAAAAAGTGCCAGACCAATTTTACCGATGTATTTCCATCCGTCAACATTCGCTTGTCTAACCACCCAACTTAACTGAGTTGGCAAACTCAGGTTTTTTCTACCCAAAATACTTTCCCCCATGAATGCTACTCTGATCTAATTGTGATAACCTGCTACTAATCTTGCAGGATTTTCCAGAAGTTTACTAGATCGTATCTTCGTAATCTTATGAGATATTTCGACCTGTTTTAGACGTAAGATTAATCGTTTGGTTGATGTTAGCAACCTTAAACTTTCACTCCTATTCCAAACCTGTAACCTAGAAGTAGGATCTACTCATTGCATTACCGACGCCAAAGGCGTTGTACGGAACACCTACCGGCAGGCTACGGAAGCCCCAAGTCTCCGTGACTGCATCGTAGCCCAATCCAACCGAAGCCGTTGGATCTGCAATTAAGTTGATCTGAAAAGTGAAGTCCTGACGGACATTGTCGTAATTTGGTGGTCGTTTAATACCGATCCTGTGCCAGGATAAGCGCAGATCCCAATCGTGGAGATTGCGCCGAACCGTTAGGCTTTGCGAATAAAATTGCTTCTCAATCCAATCGTAGTCAGCGCTAAAGTCGATTTCAAACAGCGAACTCGGTCGAAACTGGAAACTGCTATTAATCCGCCGTGAAGCGTACTTGGTTCGTTTACTGAACGAATTACCGAAAGTTAGGTTCCACTTGTCACGTCGATAACTGAAATTGGAGCGGAATCCAACCTGTTTAAATCGTTTCCCATCGATTTCCGAGATATTAGGATCGTGCGTAGCTCGCATAATAATGCTCATATTACGGCTGGGTAACGGTGTGATTGTAATGTCACTTTCAATATAGTCGTAAGTTCGATTGTTCTCGGCTGCATATTCGGTAAAGTCGCCCCGAAGTTGTGTCCGAAAATCGAATAATCTGAGTGCTGAACGGTGTTTTCGAGTTTTGATCTCAATGCTGGTTTCCAGTTCGTAGGTTATATCTTTCCGTTCGTAAAAATAGGTGCTAGGACCAAATGGGTACAAGCGGCTATTTTCGTCGCGATCGACGGCAGGCTGGTAATTGAAAAAGACACCAGAGTTAATCTGGTGTCTTAGACGGCGCGCACCGGGGATCCAGCTAATGTCGTAAATGCGAAACAGGATGTTCCGAGCATCTGTATTAAAACCGTACACACCCCGCATAACATTTTTATTTCCGTCACGATCTCGGTCGTGCCAAACAACGTCGGAATCAAACCCGACATCCAACCGAACCTCACGAGTGGGCGAGACCTTTAACGTCGACTGCTTTTGAATATCGAAGCCAAGAACACTGGTTTTAAGATAAACATTGTTTTCCTGTTCGTATTTCTGCCGGTAGAAATTACCCAGATCCATATCTAAATCAAACGACGTGTCCTCTAAGGTTGGAAAAGCAAGCAAAGACAAAAGTGGGATTTCTGTTTTCGTCTTCTCAGCAATTTTAACCATTCCTTCGTTGAGGGTTTTTAACAGCGGTAAATTACTCATTCGCATACGGGAGAATTGGATAGATAATTCTGGTAATTTCTGAAGGGTGTAGGAATCACTCTCGATTAAATCATAGACATGACTGAACTGTAAACGCCCCAGAAATTCGCCGATAGTCTTGGTTGAAAATCGTAAATTCCCATCCTCATCTCGATCCATATCATCCAATGCTGAAAAGGCGGAACCCCAGGTCAGTACCCCGAATGAATTGACACTCGACTCCGAAGTGCCATACCCTTCACCGTAGTAACGGGCCTGCCATTCCACTCGCCCCATAAAGTTTAACGGTTTTCGACCTTCTTCCGGGTTGTCCCAAGGAGTATAAATGCTGTGATAGTGTCCCCAGCGCATCACATACTGTTGCCCGATCTTCATCGCATCCTTACGAGAATAGGAGAATTGATCGTTGCCGTACAGATATAGGTCTCCACGGTAGGTGCGTTTTTTATTAACATCGATTAGGTGGTAGCCGGCCTTACTCTGAATGAGATCGCTGGTTTCACCACGATTCAGTTGACGTGCTTGACGCGCTACCTCACGCTCATTCTGCCAACTACCTTGAAAGTTATGTTGCTGGAAGATCTCTAAAGGTCGATTCGCTTCATCAATGGAGTCTTCGCCACTGGGAGTACCGTCCCTATCCTCGGATCTACTCTTCTTCGATTTCCTTTTTTTGCGATTTAGTTCAGTCTCTTCACTACTCTCACTCATTAAAAAACTCTGCGACTTTTTCTCTTCCTTCGGCTTACGGCGTTCATATTCTTCCCGTAGCCAATCACCGTGTTGCGCCTCAAACTCCGTTGCCAATTGGGTAAACGTTGGTGTCGGTTGTTTTTCCACTAATTGGAAAATATGAACACCCCGGTCGGTCATAACAGTGGTTGTTACTTCACCCGCTTCCTCCAATCGACGAACTGAGTACTGCCAACGGTCGTCCATTTCGTTGAGTGATAACCACTGGCCGGCGTTAACATCTCTCAGAATAGCTTCCTTATGTTCTGCTATCAGAGATGTTACTGATTCGCCGGCTGTGGTCCTCCCCTGAATCGTCTCGGCTAGTTCTCGAATTTGCTCCTTAGTCTTATCGGTTGGACTCACCGCCACATCAATCCGGCGGAGTTTAATCTCTTTTTGTCCATAAACCTCCAAGATGTGGTCCACTCTAAAAATATGATACGCAAACTCTGTTTGCAGTATTGGGCTAATTTGGCCTGCTTCCATTGCAAAGATAACATCCTCCAGCACCGGATTAAGCCTCGGCTTACCTTCAACGTCAACTTCCCCTCGTACAATGTAACCCATGTTACCGCCATAATACTTGGTTTCTTGATGGTCGGAGTGGTCTTGTGCCGCTTGGCTGAAAGCTGACTCTGTTACCGGAGAAGATGTATGGACTCGCACCTCCTCTTCTCCAGACTTTGATTTTGACTGCAGTTCTTCATAGACCTGCGCTACTGTCTCTTTGGCACGTAAAAAGTCAGCCTCCTCTAAGCGATACTCGAGGTAGACCTCTTTCAGTTTGTAGAGATCATAGTCACCATCTAGTTTCTCTTTAATTTCCGTTGCCAGTCCTTCCAACTTTTTTCGTTCGCTGGGAGTCGCATCCTGAAAGACCGGAATATAGATCTCATTATATTGGGTGTCGTTAATTAGATACGATCCATCGGCCCCACCTCCTCGCCCTCGTCTCGAGGTTTGGTCGAACAGCAGGCGAGCGTCCAAACGACGTTTTCGGGACAACGGCAATTCAATGCTCATAAACGGCCCTTGGTAACTGTCTGTGCCCAACCGAACAATTATCTTGGCTAATTTGTCCTGACGCAGATCACGACGGTAGGCTGGAATATAGAACAACGGAACCCCGCCAATCTTGAGAATCACGTGCTTAGCGATGAGTTCTTTATTAACCTTAACGATAATTTCAGAACTACTAAAGTAGTAGTGAGGTTGCTTGAGTGAACAAGTAGTCAATGATCCTTTGCGAATATAAGACTCATTGTCCTCAGTTTTAAAGATCTCAGTTCCTCGATAATACCAGGGATCACTATAGGTGAAACCCTGACGGATGATGCCTTTTTTAGTTTCCAGATTAAAGAGAAGTTCATCGGAATAGGTGTGTTCTTCACCAGAAATCAACCGAACATTGCCAGAGGCGCGTAGTAGATTTTGATCAAAGTCTGCCCAAATATGATCTGCATATAAGGTCATTCCTTCTGCTTTGACCAGCGCATTTCCGTGGATCTGAACTAAATTACCTTGGAGAAATAGATCGTCCCCCTTACCGATAACTTTGTCTTCTTCCGGTTCTGACTGTTCCGGCATCAGTCGATCAGACCTCGCAACCGGTAGGTCACTTGAAAAAACAGGGGCATCTACCGGCGCAGAATCTGCTGAGTTTGGAACAGTTGCTGAATCAGTTGAATCAGAAGTTTCTGTCGATACAGTAGGGGTTGTCTGCTCAGATGGCATTTCCTGAGCAGACGGGAGGCGAAGGAAAGCAAAGTTTAGAATTAAGCTAAAGAGGATAAAACCTACAAGTTTCTGAAGGCCTTCAGGACGCTGCAGGAGAGCCGTCTGACAGGTAGGGTGGGTCATTCGTTAACAGAGCCAACCTCGTTAACTCCTGACTGGGCGATCAGTTGCGGGTCGAAATATTTGATGAAGGCGTGTTCAATCAGCAGATCCGTATAAACTTTCCACTCTTTCTGAAATTTCTGATCCTTCAGGTACAAGTTTATCTGCTCTTTCTCCTCCTTCGTTAATTCGCTAGCTTGTCGATCTACAACCGTAAAAATATGAATCCCTGAGGGGGTTTCAACAGGTTGGCTATGAACGCCAACCTCTAGTACTTTCACAACTTTTTGGATCTCAGGTGATAGGCTGGACAAAGGCTGAAATCCTAAATCGCCTCCCCTTCGCTTACCATCTTTATCTGACTCATTGTCAGTAGATGAAACCTGACGATGCGTTTGAAGCACTTGGTCAAAACTTGTACCTTGATCGAGTTTTTTGGCCATTTGGTTGACCTGTTCCTGAGCTTTTGCTCTAGCTGTCTGACCGATCTCGAACGGAACTACAAAATATTGGAAAGATATTTGTTGATCACTCTTTTCTTCAACTCTGAAAACATAGTAGCCTTCCGGTGATTTTACCGGCGAACTAATTTGACCAGAACTGAGATTAGATAGAGTATCTTGAAAGATCCGGGACAGGTTCTCGACCTCATCCAATGGGAGAATAATTAATTTTCCGAGCGCCTTTTCGTGGCGAATCCGGGAAGGACTTACCATTCGAACTGCAACCTCTTCAAAGTCATCTCCTAACGTTAAGTCAGCAATGGCATCTTCGACCTTCTGTCGTGAAATTTCAAAATCCTCCAACGTTGGCTGAAACAGCACAAAAATATGTTTCAGATGAACCTCATCGGTTTTATTTGGAAATTGATCTCGGTTCTTTTCAAAGAAGTCTTGAATCTCCTGATCCCGAACCTGTAGCTTGGGCAAGACCCGTTTCATAATCAATTGTTCAGCCATCAGGTTCCGCTTGGTCTGTTCACGAAAAGCCGGAAATGAGAATCCCTCTCGTTTCAACTGTTCGAGAAAGTCAACTTCGGTTTTAACACCGGCACTCTCTTTAAATGAGTTAACCCGTTGATCGACCTCTTGTTCCGTTACCTGTATCTGATCTTTCAGCGTTAAAGCTGTCTCAACTAGCAGTAACTGACGAATGTATTGATCCAGTAGTTGTGGTCGGTCTTGTTCGGCTTGACGGATTGCCTCTTCACGGCTTACCCCATAGGCTCGTTGTAGTTCCATCGATCTCTGTTTCACTAGCGTTGTTAACTCCCATTCGGTGATAATCTCGTTGTTGACCTGGGCGATAATCCGATCAAAGGTTTTGGCTTCGGTTGAGACTAAGCCAAGTCGTAAGCCCACCAATGAGAGGCAGAAAAGTACGATAATACAAACGCTAGTATTGTGTCGAAAACGAAATAGGGATTTAAATTTATACTTCATCTTGATCTTGGAACAAATGGTGTCACCGGCAGAAATCCTCCGGTGACACCATGTTGGTCAGAATATTACTCTTCGTCTACCGAGTCAGGCTCGTCAGATTCGGGAGCAGTGATGGCTGAATCCTCATTGGTATCAGTTGTATCCTCTAACTCCTCCTCAGTTGATGGCAGGTCTATCCGATCGGCAAAGACCTGAACGGCCGCCTTTTGTTTTAACCCCTCCAACCATGCTTTTGTCAAATCTTCACGTAACTTCTCTTCCGCTGCGTAAGAAACGTCGTCCTTGACCTCCTCGTACGGTTTTTGTCGCTCTTCCTGGTACTCTTCTTTCCGAAAGATCATGTAGTATTCAGTACCCTGTACATCGACTTCGATGATCTCCTTATTTATTTCACCAATTTGTAGATCAAAAGCTAGATCTACAAACGGTTTTACGACTCCAGAAAAACTGTCGCGAGAGAAAAAGCCGGTGTCACCCGGTGAATTTGGGTCTGATCCAGGCCCTTCTAATTCGCCCTTTTCCGACAATTCCTTGGCGATCTCAGTAATATCTCGACCATCTTGGTGAATCTCGGTTAAGGCTTTTTCAGCTGTCTCTTTGTTGGAAACAGCGACACAGGTAACACGGACCTGCTCCGGGCTGACGTATTCACTTTTATTAGCTTCATAGTATGCCTTAAAATCGGACTCTGTCGGCTTGACTTTCTGCTCAACTTCGATACCGGTGATTTTCTCGACCATCAGCTCATGCAAATACTCCTGCACCTTCTTTTGGATCTTTCCGTCTTGGTCGAGATCTTGTTCCTTCGCCATCATTAAGATCAGCCGGCTTTCTGCCATTAGCGTCATATACTCTTCCAACCCCTCTTTAGTTTCTGAGTATTGTGTCTGCTTGTATTCTGGCAGTTCGCTAATTTCTTGCATCATCTCCTCTAGCGTAATCTGGTGCTTACCTTTCCACTCAAACTCTGCAATTACGGTTCCCTCAACGGCATTGGCCTTACCGCCACAACCGGATAGCGTCACCGACAGAATTAGCAATAGGTACCAACAAAAGGCTTGGTTGAGACAATTCTTCATTCTGTTTCCTCCTTAGAAGTTTCTTCTGCTTGGTCTGCGTCTTCACCATCGGTTTCTTCAGCGGCCTCTTCTTCCGTCGGTTTTTCCGGCACCGGAATTAACTCTGGATAGAGTTTCAACTTTCCTTCTCTGGTCACTTCATCGACCCAAGACAGAATCCGCTCCCGCTTTTTCTGTTGCTCAATAACGGTGACAATATTATCTTTCACTTCGTCAAAGGTTTCCTGTCGGGATGGTTTTTGCTCTTCTTTGCGGAAGATCAAGTAATAGACATCATCTCCGATATCGAGTTCCATCTGTTCTTCCGTTACCCCACCTATTTCCATGTCGAATATTGCATCGACAAACGGCATCCAGTTTTCACTAGCATCTCTGGTAAAGAATCCTGTATTACCTGGATCGGAGCTCCCGTCTCCGGGCCCACGAAGATCGTTCTTAAACTTCTCGGCAATCTCGGTAATCTCGCTGCCTTCCTGGAACATAGCATAAGCTTCTTCAGCCTTATTTTCATCTAAAAGGGAAACGCAGGTAGCACGAACCGTCTCTTCTTCTACATACTCCTCTTTGTGGGCTTCGTAGTAGTCCATTAACTCTTGGTCGGTATAGGCAACTTTTTCATCCACTTCAACTTCTGTTAACCTCTCTACCAACAGTTGATTTCGATAGTCTTCTGCCTTGTGCAGTAGATCTTCATCTTCGTGGAATCCTGCTGATTCTGCTGCTAATAGTTTTAACTTCTCACTCAAGAGTTCTTGCAGGTACTCCACTCTGCCCTCTTCACTGTCGTAATTTTCCTGCCGATAACCAGGTAGATCTTGAAAGGCTGTGACAAATTCTGAGTTGGTCATCTGGTATTTTTTCCCGTCCCACTCGTATTCTAGTATTGCCGCATCAACAGATTTAGTAGCACTGAATATTACAGGGAAAGTTCCAATAGGCAGCGGGATTGTTGATCCAGAGCCGATTGGTGCATTTAGACGAACCCGGAGGTTGTCACCTGGATAAATTAAATTGGGATTGGTAAAGCGATTGTCTTTTCGAAATAGTCGCCACTGTTGCCCCTGGCCATAATATTTGCCGGCTAGATTCCAAAGTGTATCACCAGATTGAATGGCTACCGTTTTGGTTTGATGAAAAGACTGGATTGGTACAATTTTCGACTCTGCTACCGGCAACGCCAGGATAATAGTTAAGATAAAAAGAAGTGGACTGATCCACTTTTTCTGAAATTCCCAACCACTAGAGATATAGCTAACATTAAAAATGCGTTTCAAACAGTTTCTCCTTTTAGTTAATTTAGTTGATTCTTCAAAGTTTTAAGCCCTGATGTTTGGCTAATCTTAACACGCCAAATTAGACCAGGCCTTAACACTAAGCTGCTTCGATTTTTTCTAACACACTCCGAAATATAGTGATGAGGCTTTTCCCCCTGAGCCCTTTGGTATTGATCGTCAGTTGTGCGGGTGGTTCAAGACTGAGTCGTCGATCCTGCCGAATTAGTTTAATAATACGTTGTGGGTCAACCTTCGCTTTTTGAAGATCGAACAAAACCTTTATATTTTCTCTTGCCGATGCGATTTTGTCAATGCCCATTTGCTGACACTGTTGTTTGAGGATAGCTATTTCAAGCAGCATTTCGACCGGCTCTGGCACATTTCCAAATCGATCTTTCAGTTCTGCAGTTAGTTCGGATAGATCTCCTTCGTTTTTGACCGCTGCAATTTTCTTATAGAGTGAAACTTTTTGGCGACTATCCGGCACATAATCGTCAGGCAAATAGGCTTCAACCGGTAGGTCAATTTTTGTCTCTACTTCTTCGACCAGTTTTTCACCTTTCAGTTTCCTAACTGCATCGTCTAACATCCGGCAGTAAAGGTCATAGCCCACTGCCGCAATATGACCGTGTTGTTCTTGCCCCAAAATGTCTCCAGCACCGCGAATCTCCAAATCCCGTAAAGCAATTTTAAATCCAGAACCGAGATCTGTAAATTCTTCAATCACCCGCAAACGCTTTTGTGCACCTTCCGTAATCGCTTTCTCCGCAGGATAAAACAGGTAACCGTAGGCTTGATAGCGGTCTCGTCCGACTCGGCCTCGAAGTTGGTACAGTTGGGCTAAACCAAGTGCATCAGCCCGATTGATGAGAATTGTATTGACGTTCGGGATGTCAATTCCCGACTCAATGATGGTGGTACAAACCAAAATATCATACTGGTGATCCATGAAATCCAGAATTATCTTTTCCAATTGGCGCTCCGGCATCTGTCCATGTCCGACAGCGCATCTGGCTTGTGGGACTAACCGCTGAATCGAACTAGCGATACTCAAGATAGTCTGGACTCGATTATGAACAAAAAAGACCTGTCCTCCTCTGTCTATCTCTTGTAAGATACTGTCGCGGACAATATCTGTATTGTATTCCATAACATAAGTTTCAATGGGAAGTCGACTTTCCGGAGGCGTGTTGATCAAACTTAGATCACGCATCCCAACCATAGACATATTTAGCGTTCGAGGGATCGGTGTCGCCGTCAATGTCAAGACATCGATGGTTTGTTTCATTTGTTTAATTTGTTCTTTGTGCTTGACGCCAAATCGGTGTTCCTCATCCACGATCAGTAAACCGAGATCGTGAAACTGAACCGATTTTTGGAGGAGGCTGTGCGTACCGACAACAATATCAACGCTACCTCTCCTTAACCCTTCTTTAACCCTTTTATTCTCTTTTTCGGTACGCAACCGGCTTAGCATCTCTATATTAATCGGGAATTCCTGAAACCGTTTAGTAAAGGTTGTCAGGTGTTGCAGACATAAAACAGTGGTTGGTACAAGTACAGCTACCTGTTTACCCGCTGCAGCAGACTTGAAAGCAGCCCTCATCGCAACCTCTGTTTTGCCATATCCCACGTCGCCACAGATTAGACGGTCCATCGGTTGTGCGCGTTCCATGTCAGCTTTGATGTCTTCGATAGCAGTTAGTTGGTCTGGTGTCTCCCGGTAAGGGAACAAAGCTTCGAATTCCTGTTGCCAAGGAGAATCTGCCGGAAAAGTAACCCCCTGCGAACTTTCTCGGATCGCGTAGAGTTGCAGTAACTCCGCAGCCATCTTCTCAATAGAGGCCCTCGCTTTGGCTTTGGTGCGACGCCAAGTTGTCCCGCCAAGTTGATCAACGCGGGGTTTATAATCTTCGTCTCGGCCACCAATATATTTTTGTACCAGATCGATCTGATAAGTCGGCACATAGAGCGTATTTTCGTCCTGATACTTAATTATTAGAAAATCCTGAGGTCTTCCATCCACTTCCAGCCTTTGAATCCCTTCATAACGACCGATACCGTGAGAGACATGAACCACGTAATCGCCTACCTGCAAATCAATCATACTGAGTATCGGTACGCCCTGTTGACGCGCCGGTTTTTGCTGGCGACCAAGTATTGGATTACGGTTTTGACCAAAGATTTCGTGATCTGAAACTACAGCCCACTGCTGATCTTGGCTAACAAAGCCTTGACTCAGTCCACCGACTTCCAGTTCCAGACCTAACCATGGCAACTCCCGATCTTCTAAGATCCGGGTCATCCGCTTGACGGAAGTTTCATTCTCACAATAGACATCAATCTGAAATCCCTGTTCAGTCCACTTTTTAAGTTGCTCGATATTTCCCTGATAGTTCCCTCTTTGTAAATCGGGGGCACTAAAGTTAAAATCAAAGAACTGGGTCTGGTCCGAAAGTTCTGCTGGGGGAGGTGAGAGTGCCATCTGAATCAAATTGAAATTCTTCAGGTTTCCCAATACCTGTTGGTAGTCAGCAAATACCTCCGACGGATTAACCATAAACTGATCCAAATCCTGTTTTTTTTGGAATACTGTTTCCAGTTGAGTTAGCGTCTGCTTGGCTTCATGTGCGATCCAATTCGGCTCCACCAGCAAGATAGAAGACTGAGGTGGAAAATAGTCATATAGTCGATCTAAATCCGGATAGAGTTTCGGGTGGAGTCCCTCGATACCATCGAGAATATCTGTTGATTGGTCGTAGTTTTGCCAACCTTCAACCTTCTCTGTTATCTCGCTAATTGCTTCCTGGTAACGAGGTGAGGTGTAGGTCTGTTTAGCGACAGTTGCGAATGTGTGCCAATAATCTATAACTTCAGGGCTGAAAATCGTTTCGCTAGCGGGACTGAGCGTAGCTCGTTCTAAGGTTTGAATAGATCTTTGCGTGCCAATATCAAAAGTTCGAATCGCCTCGATCTCATCCCCAAAAAAATCGAAACGAAGCGGATACTCAGCGGTCATTGGATATAGGTCTAAAATATTCCCTCGATAGGAAAAGGTACCTTTGGTTTCGACCATATCAGCGGGTTGGTAGCCACAATCCAGAAGATTTCCTATCATCTGTTGTGGGTCGACTTCATCTCCCATTAGAAAGGTACGAAATGTCGGTTCTAGCACTGATTTTGGTGTTAACCCTTGTAACAAAGCTCGGATTGAAATCGCAACCACGACTGGCGGTTCGCCTGTAGGCTGAAATAGTTTTTGTAGGCAGATTAACCGTTCAACGGCAACTTTTTTGGGAGGTGAAACTCCATCAAAAATAAAGTTCTGCCAACTAGGAAAAACGTGTGCGCCTTGAACTGCAGAGGCCTCGAGGTCGAAAACCAGTTTTCTGGCCTCCTGTTGTGATGGTAAAACAATGAGAAGCGGATTGTCCGGCTGGTCCTGAAGTAGCGATTTAATAAAAAAGCTAATTGAAGATCCATGAATACCGCGAAGCCAAAATTGACGTGAGGTTTCAAAACAGGATCTGAAAGCCTTGTAAGGCTCGCTTTCTGGTATCCGATTTCTCATTGGTAGGGGGTAGGGGATAACGACTCAATCCGTATCAGACTCCCAACGAACTTTCCAACTTTTACCTTAGCTTCGATCCGAATAGGAATACGACGCTCGTCATTAGTCAACCATATTTTATATCGATCTGAAGTAATCACCAGCGCATCGACCTTACCCAGTAGTTTACTTTTAATCGTTCCTCGGCTGATCTGACAGGCGATATTCCGTATTTTATCCTGAGTTAAAAATGGAAAAGTATAGGTTTCACCAATAGTTAATTGGTAATGTCGAAAAAAATAGATTAGTGATAGTTCATCTTGGCAACCTTCCACAATCTGAATTTTCCGTACCTGTTTGTTTTTATTATAAGTGGCCGTCTGATTTGAATGATCGTAGATTACTTCAACAGTAGCACGATATTTTCGATCTTCCAGAAGTCTACGATGGAATAAAGGATTCAGTTCAGTTACGCTGAGGTAAGTTTGACGATTAGCCTGGAAGTGATAAAATCTATCAAACAACCCTGTTGTGGTTTCTGTTGAGGTAATGGAGTAAACTGGTTGACCGTTCCAACTGGTTACCTGCCCGATAGAGATGACTTGAACACCAGCACGCACACCGGCAACTCTAACCGAGTAGGTTAACTTGTCCCCAGCGTTTGCCAATCGGCCACCCCAGATCTTGTCGACTAAAGCAGTGTTAGCCGAGGCAACAACGGTTTGCAAACTGATTGAAACTATCAGCAATACTTTCAAGTGCAACCTTAAAATCAGTTGCTTGGTAGTTAACACAACTTCATGCCAGATATCTAAGTTAGGTTATCTCCACAAAATTGGGGCAAGCTGCGGGTTCTCTCGATCTATCTGTAACGCCCAGTCAAAGGTAACGCTATCGGTCGAAACTTGTTTTACATGAACCTTAGCAAAGTTTTTACCGGGTAGATAAAAAGCATAAATATGCCCCTCTAATATCTCGAGAAACTTGGTTGTAAAACCGCGAACAGGCGATTGGTCCAAGTCGGCAAAATGGTCACGATACCCCATATCCTGCATTTTCGTTCCGTTTACGGAATAGAGGTAAGCGGCACCGACCTCATCATCAAAGCCAAAATAGATGTCACAACCTTTTGCTAGGTCTACAGCCCCACGATTGGGGGCAGAAAAATCGAATCCGCTCTCTTCTGGCCATTGTTTGAAATCTGTCAACGTTATGTTAGCACCTGCTGGACGTGGCGTATCCTGAATCGTCTCCAAGCTAATTCGACTTTCATTCCCAGCTTGATCGAAGGCAGATACCTTGTAATGGTAGGTGATACCGTTGCGGACCTTAAGATCTGCATATTGAAAGTCAAATTTCCCAAGAGTGGCTATTTGGGTGAAATCCTGTCCATCTTGACTTCGCCAAACATGATAACCTGCTAAATCTCGTTCTCCATTCGGAAACCACTCGACAACAATCTGACGATCGCCAGTAATCGATATAATGCCCTTCGGCATCGTAGGTGATTCACTGTCGACTAGCGAGGTCTTATCTTGGCAGCCACAACAGATACCGATAACCAGCATTTGTCCGATGACGGGCATAAGAAATTGTACACCATTCTCTGGATTCATCCTGAAATTAGTACCAAAATTCCGCCCCGAATAATATCACACCGATTATCTTATCTGCAAGGGGTCGCACCTCCGGAGCAAACGTGATTCTAGCGCGTTAATATACTGTTGGCTTAGACTTTTATAATATTAAAGCGATAAAAAATGCCATAACTAACATCCTTTCGATGTTAGTTATGGCATTAGGTAAGAGATGAGTGGGATTGTGAGTTAAGGGGCAGTTCGAATTGTTGCTTTGGTAATTTTATCGCCTTGAGCAATTCGGTCGGTAATCTCAATGCCTTTAATCACTTTACCAAAGACTGTGTAACCGCCATCTAAATCTGGCAGATCTCGCAGACAAATATAGAATTCGGAGGCGTCTGAGACGCTTGCCCCTTCCTCCTTTGCCATAGCAATAGCCCCACGAACGTGTTTATGGTCACTGATTTCAAGCGGTAGAGTTTCAATAGACTGGAATCGAGATCCAGTCTGAATTAGACTTTCACGTTCCACCCGGTGAAAACTAGCACCATCATATAATTTACCGATTACTTTCTGGGTGAAATTGGTGACAGTTTTAGGGGCCTCTTGATTAAAAAAGGAGATCTCTATGCTTCCCTTCTCGGTTTCGAGAACGGCCACCGCAGTATTGAAATCAATTGCGGCCTCTTTCTTGATGGCTCCAGCCCTTCCTGTTTGCTGGGGACGTGGTCTGGGCGGTGCGGTATCGGGTTTTTCACAACTAAAACAAAAAACGACCAAGCACAATAGAACAGTGAAACTTAACTTTTGGGGTAGATTAAGACAACTCCTTAACATACTCTTTTTTCGCCTCCAGACGAATGGAACGTATAATGTCACTTTTCCGTAGTTTCATGACAACATCTACTCCTGATATCACACGTCCAAAAGACGTGTAATTTCCATCCAAGTGCGACGCCTTATCCAAACAGATATAAAATTGACTTCCGGCTGAATCTGGATCCTGTGCTCTCGCCATTGAAATGACTCCTCGCTCGTGTGGCGGCATTTTAGCTTGTAGTTCGGGATCTTGAAATTCACCCTCGACCGACCAGCCAGGATCTCCAGTTCCATCTCCCTTAGGACAACCACCCTGGATGACAAAACCCTCTACATAACGATGGAATGTTAGACCATCATAGAATTCCTGCCGAATCAGAGTCTTAAAGTTCTCAACTGTTTTGGGGGCCGCTTCCGGATAGAGCTCAATTACGATGACTCCCTTATTGGTTTCTAAAACAACAACTGGTTCGCGATCTCGATTGCCCCCAGGAAAAGTGAGACAACCGCTAAATACCGAGGTAGCAAGTGCTATCACCATTAAACACCGTAAATATTTTTCCATAAATCTACCGTCTCCTTCTAAAGTTTCAATTAGTAGGCTAAACATAACAAAATGTAGCCAGAAAGTCAATGAATTGTCTACCTTGTGCGATATCTCAACTGATTTTCGGAAATATTTTCGAGATAGCATCTATCCTAGGCGTCAAAAAAGATGAGTGTACACAGTTAGATCGGGATTTTTCGACCAAGATGCCCATAACCCGTATTAGCTTCAACCCACTTGATTCCCATTCAATAAGCCAACGGTAATATCGGGGCGTATCTGTAGAGTCTGGCCCATACTTTGCCTTATGACCTTCGTTTTAGGAATTCAGGCTATGGGACGTTATGCCTTCTTCCCGTCCGACGCCTTGAGTTTGAGCATCTCTGCGACATTTCGCCAAGCAATGCGTCTCTTGATCGCTTCAGAGGTGTCGAGACACTCGAGCTTTAACAACGCAGGTTCAGGTACCTTGAACGGCATCCCGCTACCGAAGGCCAGATGTTGCGCACCCGCCGTTTGAATTAGAGCAGGGATATTCCGCTGCAACACCGATGTCATACGCGATATTTCGATCAAAAAGTTTGCGTCAGAATTCAGCCGCTTTCCGTCGAACCCCAGACCGTTGAGTACTATCCACGATGTAGACGGAAATCGGTTGAATACAACTTCAAAATCACCTGGCTTCAAGTCTTCAGCCAGATCCCACCGGTGACGCTGACGCCGATCGACTATGCGCATCGGTACCTGTATTGTCCAACCTAGCTGGGTAACAGCCTCAATCAATTCGACGCTCGCAGAATCAGTCAGGCGATATCCGTGATATTGCGGGTAGAGCCGAATGCCACGCAGTTCGAGTACTTCGGCACAACGCCGCAGGTCTTCTTCCCAACCAGGATAGGTCGGATTTAAGGTGGAAAATGGGATTAAGCGTTCCAGGTGCGGTTTGGTCCGGAAGGCGAGTTCCTCATTGGAGTCGTGGACATTTTTGTACAGGATGCCGTGAATAGAGGCCACGATTGCCTGATCAATGTGGTGTTTGTCCATCCGTCGCACCAGCGATTCCGCTGTATTGTAACGCAACTGCCGAAACGGCCAGTGCCCAATGTAGGTATTTACGTCGATGATCATCGCCCGTTGTAACTATGCCCTTCGGTCAAGGATTCCCTTCATGTTTCGCCAGAAGATTTGTTCCTTTTCGCTTTCTGTCAGATTAGCAGCTAAGACCTTGCCGACTCCGCCTTCCATAGTCATATCGGTTCCGAACAGGAGGCGATTAACACCAAGCTCTCGCGCTGCTACCTCCACCAAGCCTTCGTCGATAACGCTGCCGCTGGTATCCAGGTAAACGCTTGGAACTGCTCGAAGCTGTTTGATAGCCCACTCCCAATCCCCACCACCACCGATGTGCGCCTCAATCAGCATCGCTTGCGGATATAGCCTGGCAATCCGAACGAAATCGCCAGCGTGCGACATATTCGGTTGATCTACCCAGTCCTCTGGCGTCGTTGGATATCCGGCGTGTTCGAGGATGGGTACCTGCTCTTCGATCGCTTTCTCGATAACTGAATAAACGACTGGATCCCAGATTTTGTACTGGTTGTAGAGCTTAATTCCGATCATCCCGGCGTCTAGGCAACGACTAATTTCATCAATAGATTCTCTGTGTCCAGGACAGATGTAGCAGTAGCCCAGAATGCGTTCTGGATACCTTTTCATCATTGTTATCACATCGTCGTTATTCTCTCGCACTTCGTCTATTGTCGGCATCCCACGAACGGTCGGTATGGAGACGCAGAGTTGATCGATACCCAGTTTGTCTGCTGCTTCGATGATGCAGTCGTTGCCACTCCACCCCCATTGATGATGCCTACCGTTAACATGCATATGACAGTCGATTTTCACCATTTCACCTTTAGATTACCGGGCATTGTAGCGTGCGTTTAACTATCCCTTCAAAACTTTGACGTATCCAACACAACTCGTCATTTAAATGTATTTCCCACTCTTGCTATCCACGTCCAAGGCAACAAAGAGGTATTTGCGTCTGTCAATAAATTGAACCTCAATTGCTACGTTGGCTTCAGGATAGGTTAGACTGGTCTCAACCTCCAACCGTAGTCGTCGAATACCGGCTACCCTTGCCTCCTCCTGATCAGAGGTGTTATCACGGCGACAAAGGTTGATGCTAGCGGGGTGTTAGAAGATTGCCGTCGGATCATCAAGCGTGGAATCCACGTTGCGTCGTCTGATCTGCTGCTCAACGAAACCTATCCCTCTGTGACAAAGGCCTGTGCCTCAGCAGCCAGGTCAGTATAACGGAGATGCAGGTCAGCAACCGGTGGTAGAAGTCCCAAACGGTCATAGATTTTCCAGTCTATAGGCCAACCGGTCAATGGGGGCGGATTTACCCGAAAATTCCGCATCTGTGTATTGTGACCACAATCATCTGCTGGTGTGAAGTCAAGTTCCTAGGTCGTGATTTTGCCGAAATGGCTATGAAAGAATTTGTTGTGTTGGCTACCACCTACAACTCGAAACAGGTCAATGACGTATACATCTCTATCAGAGATATCGACCAGTGTACGGTTCGCTCAAACTGGATCCCGCTAATCAGATCAGTACCCGAGACACGAATCGCTCGAAACCCCCACAATCACCGACCGTCGGATAGCATTTTCCCATGCACCCAGATATCGACGCGGAAATGGAAGGTCTGCTTGAGTTGGAAATAATGCCAAAACATCTTAGGCAGCAGATTGCGGTCAATGCTCCTTTAACTTCGTAAACGATTCCTTGTTGGCCAAAATCAAAGGTCGGATAGAGATCCGCAACCCAATCCAGTAGAATTGCTACTTTGTGTGCGTGGATGTCGGCCTGAGGTGGGAACATAGGTATTTGCCAGGTTCCTGACACCAGTGACAATTAGCTATTTCCACTGTCCGTAGATCAGATATGCCCCAATAAATCGCCATCGGTACCAAAATGGTGTAACAGGTGGGAAAGGGTTGAGTTCAAAGATACAAGAGTCGTCGAGATCCGACCGGCAGAATACCTCAAAGTCGTTGGTAGGAAAAAACGTTTCACAGTGTGGGCAACGCACCTTCCAGCGATATTTTAAGGCATTGATCTACCAGTTTTGTACATCGTCACCGATTGTTGATAGGATGGGCCGTGACCATCTGACCATACCATCCATGAACGACTAATTGTTGGTCCGAACACCATTTCCCATAGCTCACCATCCGAAAACTCCAACCATGGCTGAGTTTGCTGGATAAGGCGTTGTCGAATTTTAACTGTTCATTCAAATTGATGTGCGTTTTCTCGCACTTTCTGGACTAAATGTCGCGGATGGAAGTACGTTTCTTGATTCGATCATCTTCGTTTCCTCCAGGCCTAATCTATGTTAGGCATTTGTTCGCCCTGCTTGATCGCGCCCCTTTGAATCTAGGTTGCGTCATGGTTATGTCGCTGGTTTAGGACTCCCTTCGAATTCTGTCGCGACTTAGCAATGAAGCGACAGAAACGGTAACCTTTATCTCTTAACGGACCACTCAAAAACCTACGTCAATCTACGTCCACTGATCTCAGATCAGATTATATAGGAGTTTGGTCAAAATGTAAACGCGACTTTTTCTGCCGTGTCACCGGCATCTATCACCACATGAATTATAAAGGAGGAGTATGTTGCCTCAGCAGAGATTAGGGAGAGAACCGACCTTCGATAGGAACAGTAATTCAGTCGTTTTCAGCGCGTCTTCAGGTTTCATAATTGGTAGGCGCAGATAGGTTACCATTTTAATAAACTGTGTAAAGTATCCTGTTGGTCTTAGTAGTCAATATGTGACTTCTATTCTTTCCTTAATAAGAACGTCACTAGGGTTGAAAACATAGCCGTATTGCCAATTTTGAATACAACGCGTGAAATGATAATAGTAAAGCTAGGCCGCGATCGAATGGAACTGGGTAAAAATCTGTTCTCGTTCGACTTATGCCTGGCCTACCAACAACGCCAGAAAGGCAAAACCATCAATGTCCGATAGCGGTGATGATCCAACCGTATCCAGTATTGTCAGCAGAACATCGATGGCGGAAACAAAATGGGTTTAATCTACTCTTCCAACTGCGAGTTGTCCCGGCTATCGGATAATTCAGGGAGCTCGCGTACTGTTAAGGTGGCAGTTAGTTGGAGTATCGTATTTGGAAATTTTCAACCGCACACCAGGTAGATTCAGCAGAAGATCGTCTCTAAGTCTTAAACAAAAAAAGCGTGTCCCCACAGGACACGCTTTTGATTGAGTTTGTCGAAGGTTTACTTGATTGTGACTGTCGCACCGACAGCTTCGAGTTTTTCTTTAATTTCGTCTGCCTCTTCTTGGGACGCTCCCTCTTTGAGTACGTTGGGGGCACTTTCTACAGCTTCTTTGGCCTCGCGCAGACCAAGACCTGTGATGGCTCGAACCTCTTTTATGACCTTTATCTTCTCTGATCCGAACTCTGTTAGCTCAACATCAAACTCGGTCTTTTCTTCTTCTGCTTCTTCCGCTTCGCTATCAGCCCCTGTGGCACCGGCCATTGGCATCATACCAGCCGCCATTACAGGAGCCGCAGCACTCACCCCAAATTTTTCTTCAATTGCTTTTACCAGTTCCGACAGTTCTAAAACTGTCATTTCACTGATCTGGTCAACCATTTCTTGAACATCAGCCATTTTTTATCTCCTTAGGTTTAAAACCAACGTACCTGTCGACACATTGATTAATAGATCTATGATTCTGCTTTCTGGTCTGCGACAGTTTGTAACAGACTAGCTAGTTTTCTGGGTTGGTCATTCAGCGCGCCTACCACACCGGCCAGATCTTGCATTGGAGCGGATAGAACTTGTGCAATTGCATAGATCGGTGCTTTTAAGCTACCAGCAACTTGCGCTCTGAGTTGATCTTTAGACGGCATATCGACCAGCTTTTGAGTTGTGGCTTGATCGATAACCTGCCCACCTATAATCCCACCTTTGATTTTGAGTTTCTCGTTTTCTTCACTAAAATCGCGTAGGATTTTAGTTAGACTTGCCGGGTCATCACTGATGGCGATAGCCGTTGTTTCATGAAGGTACGACTCCAGCCCTTCGATTCCCAAGCTGTCTGCACTGACCTGAATCAACCTGTTTTTGTAAACTGTATACTGAACATTAGCTCCACGCAGTTTGTCGCGAAGTTCGACCATCTCCGCTACGGTCAGCCCTTCATAACTGGTTAAGACCGCAACTTCAGCCTGCTCAAGCCGGGAAGTGATCGCGGCCACCTGTTCAATGTTTTTTTGACTTGGCACTTACCAATCTCCCTCAGAAGGCCCCTCGAAAATCTCGAGAGGAAATAGGGTTAGATTTATCGGCAAAAAAAAACCTCCAGTCAAGTGGAGGTGCAGGTTTATCCCAGAAATAGAACTAACTAAGAAAAACCAACAGCCTCTGCAGGCAACTTTAAGCGACCAAACGCACCTACGGTCTACGACTGAATCTTTTTAAAATACTTTCTTCTCTTATATCAATCTTGATACTTGCTCGATAGGGTTAAACAAACGACTGTGGGTCGATACGGATACCAACTCCCATGGTCGATGAGATCGATACACTTTTCAAGTAACGTCCTTTAACTGTAGAAGGGCGGGCTCTCATCAGAGTTTCCATCACGGAGTTGATGTTGTCTTTAATTTGATCCTTAGAGAAAGAAGATTTGCCAACGGGAACATGAATTACACCAGACTCCCTCTCTGCTCTGTATTCAATTTGACCGGCTTTAATACTGCTCACCACCTCGGCAACGTTGTTGGTGACGGTGCCAGTCTTAGCATTGGGCATTAATCCTCTCGGCCCTAAAATCCGGCCGAGCTTGGGTGTGATACGCCGCATTAGGTCAGGCGTTGCTACTGTCGCGTCAAACTCCATCCACCCGCCTGCGATCTTATCCACCAGTTCGTCGACGCCGACTTCGTCTGCACCCACATCCAAGGCGGCTTGGGCGTTTTCGCCTTCGGCAAAAACAACCACACGAACCTGCTTGCCAGTGCCATGCGGCAAGGAGATCGTTCCCCGCAAATTCTGGTCGGATTGCCTTGGATCTACCCCCAGATGTGTCGCTAGATCTACTGTTTCATCGAATTTAGCCGTTGCATTACTTTTTAGAATCTCTACCGCTTCATCCAACATGCAGGGCTGGTTGCTATCAGCAACTTGACTGGCTTGTTTATATCGTTTACTGCGTTTTCCCATTTGAACTCCCTTAACTAATTGACGAGGATGCCCATACTTCGTGCGGTTCCTGCAACCATTTGCATCGCTGATTCGACACTGGTTGTGTTCAGGTCCTCCAGCTTAATTTTAGCGATTTCTTCAAGATCTTTCCGGGTCACTGTCCCCACTTTATCTCGATTAGGTTCACCAGATCCCTTGGCCAACTTAGCTGCTTGTTTCAGTAATATAGCAGTGGGTGGGGATTTGACAATAAATGAATAGGAGCGATCCGCATAACAGGTAATGACTGTTGTTACCACCAACCCCATCTGATGCTGCGTTTGAGCATTAAAGCTTTTAACAAACTCCGATAAGTTAATTGCGTATGGAGCTAAACTCGGTCCAACCGGTGGTTGCGGGGTGGCTTGGCCAGAGATCAGTTGTAATTTGACCTCGCCAGCTATCTTTTTTGCCATTTAATTACTACTCCACTTTCTCTACTTCAAAAAATTCGAGGTCGATTGGTGTCACTCTACCAAAAATCGAAATATCAAGATGTAAACGCCGCTTATCCATATCAACCCGACTCACTTCAGCCGCAAAACCTCGGAACGGCCCGTCAATGACACGAACTTGATCGCCAACAATATAGTCAATCGTCTCGATCTCTTCTTCTTGTTCTTCTGGTGAAGCTAGAATTGTTGAGATTTCATCTGGACTCAGCGGAACAGGTTGTGAGCCTCCACCAATAAAGCCCATGACGCTTGGCGTATCTTGGATAAGTGCCCAGCACTGACGAACAGGCTCTTCCTCTGAATCAGAACGAACTTCTTGTTCAGTTTCGATCATAATATAACCAGGGAAAGAAGGACGTACAATAACCCGTCGCTTACCATCTTTAATTTCAGTGAATTCTTTTAAGGGTACAACTACCTGCTTAAGTATGTCGTCCAGACGTAAAGCGACAGCCCGCTGCTCTAAATTCAGCTTGACCTTCTTCTCGTGACCAGAATAGATATGAAGAATATACCAGAAACTTGCCATTGGATTTTCTTGCCAGAAATTACAAAAACAGGCTGCGTAGCCAAGCGATACCAAAACCGGTCACTGGACCACCTGCTGTTAGGTGTAAGATAGTTGTAGCTGTTACCGGGATTAGACCGATAATAATCGAAAACTTCCACGCTTCCATGAATCGACTTACCAGAAACGGAATAACGAGAGGGAGCAAAGCAAGGAAAGTAAAAGGGGGTGTTATGAGATCCGTCAACTCCTTCGATTTCCCTGTCCAATGAGGTAATTTATCCGCACCATCGGTCAGCCACAAGAAAGTAGCCAATATCAGCGTTGCAACGATGACAACGAATGAATTCCCTTGAACGTCCTTCCATTCCGGTTTTGAGACTCTAGTCCATTCAACCCGGATATCTTGAATATACTGTTTGGTTTTAGCGATCATTTAAGACCTGTCCCACCTAAATTTTAGCCTTCCTGCGCGATCAAAGCTAACACAATAAAAAGGCAGGCCAGAAGGGACTCGAACCCCCAACCCCCGGTTTTGGAGACCGGTGCTCTGCCAATTGAGCTACTAGCCTGCAAGTTAGACAGCGAGAAACTGCCAGTTCAAGTTATTAATAAGCTGATGGCGGGGATTGAACCCGCGGCCTCCTCCTTACCAAGGAGGTGCTCTACCACTGAGCTACATCAGCAAGCGGCAAACAAAAGCGGGAGACGGGATTCGAACCCGCCACCGTTAGCTTGGAAGGCTAATGCTCTACCAAATGAGCTACTCCCGCAGGTCAGCGAATCAAAAATGGTGGGGAGAGACGGATTCGAACCGCCGAAACCTGAGGTGTCAGATTTACAGTCTGATGCGTTTAGCCACTTCGCTATCTCCCCACAAGAGAGAGCTGATGAGAGGACTTGAACCTCCAACCTGCTGATTACAAATCAGCTGCTCTGCCAGTTGAGCTACATCAGCACCAGCCCATAGCGGAGTGGAATTATATCCATTTGGAAATTCAATTGTCAAGTGGATTTAGTTAGTCCTAGAGCGAAAAAACAGGCCTGCGCTTAAAATCCTCTATATTGCCTACCCGCCAACATTCCATTCAAGCAGCCTCTATTAACACCGTCGGGAAACTAAATTGATAGAATCGACTTAACTTTATCGATAATACAAGCTGCATTAATACCGAAAATTTGAAGTAACTCTTCCGGCTGGCCAGATCGCGGAATACCGTTGACGGCTAACTTGTGAACGCAAACCCCCTTCGAAGCAACCGCACTCTGTACCGCTTCACCAATACCGCCTTCAGGATAGTGGTCTTCGACCGTAACAATGGTGTTATTGGTAGACTTTGCAGACTGAATGAGTGTCTCAGTGTCCACTGGTTTGACTGAATACAGGTCGATGATACGGATCGCAATCCCGTCGTCTTGCAATTTATCATAGGCTTTCAAGGCTTCATGTACAGTAACCCCCGCACCGACCACGGTGATCTGATCCGCTTGGCTGGATCTGAGAACTTTACTGCCGCCGATCGGAAACATTTCACTGTTGTCGTAAATGACAGGAGTTTTGGGCCTAGAGGTTCTCAGGAAAACAACCCCCTCATAATCGGCGGCCTCGGCAACCAGCCGTTCTGCAGCCACGGGATCGCCAGGGTAAAGAACCGCTGCATCCGGAATGGCTCGGAACATGGCTAAATCCTCAAGCCCCATCTGAGAAGGGCCGTCCTCACCGATTGACACGCCACAGTGTGACCCCGCATATTTGATGTTGGCTTGAGAGATGGCTGACATCCGTATCTGGTCGTAAGCGCGAGAGAAAAAGGCCGCAAAGGTTGAGACAAAGGGAATTTTCCCCCGCTTAGAGAGTCCAATCCCAGCACCTACTAGATTCTGTTCAGCGATAAACATTTCGAAATATCGGCTGGCGTCAACCCCGATCATCTCTTCAGCATAGGTTGAGTTCTTGGTGTCTCCATCCAGTGCAACTACATTCGGATTAGCCAAAGCCAATTTAGCCAGTCCGGCCCCATAACCACTCCGTGTGGCGATTTCTTCACCAAGAGCATAGTCTGGTGGTGCCATTTCACTGACTGAAATACCCTGTCCGCTAAAAGCCGTCGGTGGTTGGATCTCGACTGAAACATCGGCCACCGGCCCCAATTCATTGAGAGCTTGATCGAGTTGCTCGTCTGTAATAGCTTTGCCGTGCCAACCATCCGCATTCTCGGTGAAGGAGACTCCCTGGCCTTTGAAGGTTTTGGCCACGATTACAGTTGGCTGTTCTTTAGACGTCTGAGCCTCAGCTAAGGCGGATAAGATCTGGTCGGTGTCGTGACCATCAATGCCGATGGCACTCCAACCAAAGGATTCAAACCGTCGGCAATAAGAATCGATATCGAACTCATACATGGTGCGTTGGCTTTGCCCAATACCGTTGACATCGACAATGCCGATCAGGTTGTTGAGTTGGTAGTGGGCGGCTAGTGCCACTGCTTCCCAAATTCCACCTTCCGCTGTTTCACCATCACCCATCAGAACGTAAACCCGATAGTCGGATTGGTCCAGATACTTGCCGTTGAGTGCCATACCTAATCCGACACTTAGCCCTTGTCCCAATGACCCGGTAGCCACATCCACCCAATCCAGACGTGGCGTTGGGTGCCCTTCCAAATCACTATCGATTTTTCGCAGATTCATCAGGTCTGCAGAATCGATAATACCGGCTTCTGCCCAGGCTGCGTATAGTAATGGGGCTGCGTGCCCTTTGGATAATACGAAGCGATCATTATTTGGATGGGCAGCGTTTTGCGGATCGTAACGCATGGCATGAAAGAAAAGTGCCGAGACAATGTCTGCCGCCGATAAGCAGGTGGTCGGATGCCCAGACCCTGCCTCCGAAGTCGAAACAATGGAATGGATCCGCAAGTTGTTCGCTTTTTGCTCAATAATCTTCTTAATATTCGTCATCTATCCTGCACCTACTTTTCTTTTCTTGAGGTATTCCTAAGTCGTAAAAGCTAGCACAATTCCTTCTCACCATTCATTGCGGGAAGGAATGTCGGTATACAACAGGTAAAAGCCCTTTATCCAAGCGGCAGAATAATTCTCGGTGGAACCTTTCTGCTCAGGATTGCTTCACTGTTGGTACGGGGTCTCTGGCCAGTTGCTGATGTTACTGATAAAGACTAGTGGCTGGTAACATGTGTTCTTCTTTAAGATTTCTCAGACCTTTATCTTTACTGAGTGAGCCTATTATATCAAATTTTAGCCATTTTGAAAAGTATACGGTGATTTTGAAACTGTGGGAAATATAGCGAACAAGATATTTGGCTCACGTCTAAACCGGTTATCAGGCAGACTGGGTTAGTACTGGATATTATTTGGCCACCTATCGAGTTGGGACAGGTAAGAGTGAAAAGAATAGAAATGAAAGAAACCTCCTGGCCGGGCCGGTTCCCGGTAATATCGAAATTATCGAGAATGAGTTGGCTCTCGTAGTTCGATTCGATCGACTCTTTGAACTCAATCCGACTGGGGAGAAAATCTCTCATTTTCCCTACGCCAACTACACCTCTTCTAATATGATCTTTATTAAGGGGAAACTGGTGTCCAATCAGCGGAATTTAGGTTAGGCCCAACTCGATGGTCATTTATGCTCTGCCAGAAAAAGGAGAGCATAAATGACCATCGGCTCCTAAGAGATCAATTTCCGATCAAACTTGAGCAATTAGTAAGCGTAGGCGATTACCCATTCTCTCCGCATTGTTAGCTACCTGCCCCACTGTGTAGAAGATTTGATACCATAGCATGGTATCTACGGGAGTCATTTGATCTTCCATGGCGAAAATTTTACGTGCGAGGCTAACTCCGATTACATCTGATTTTGTCTCAACATCGTCCAATTGATCAATCATCACCAAAACCTTTTCGGCTTCAGGGCCTCTAAAGGTAGACTCAGTAAGCTCATCCATTTCATTGCTAATTGTTGCTGCTAGATCGCAGGTGATAAGGACTTCGTTAATTAAATCCACAGCGTCAGATTGTAACTCTTGTGGAAAAGATAGTTTCTTTAAAGTGAGCAAGCCGGCAGTTTCTTGCACGGAATCTGCAATGTTGTCCTGTACATGAACTAAGTCCAATAGGTCTCTTCTATCAACCGACAATAAAACTGATTTAGGCATGCGATTTCGAATATCGTTTTTAATCTGATCAGCTTCGTGTTCCAATAGGTTGATAAGATTCGTGACCTGTTGAGTTTTATCCCCATCTTCAGTAAAAACGGCCTCAAAAAGTGGTCCCAATTGCTGGGCACACTCGATGACCTTTTTCATGTGCATCTGTATTGAACCAAAAGGAGATTTTGCAAAGAGATCAAGGATAGTGCGCTTAACCATTAGGATTCCCTCCGTGATGTTGATGGATCTTTTATGGTATCGCCTCTTCCGAGGGGATTTAGCTGACACCTTCTCAAAAGTACACCATGTAAAAAGAATCTAGGAACCAACCGGATAGATTGTAACGATCCGAGATAGGATCTTCCGGGGAGTGTACGAAGCAACATTCGATATCCGCAATTCGTTAGGTGTATACGTTTGACGATGAGAAACGTACACAGTTAATGATTAGGAAATGGTATATTAACCGATAGTACGAAAAATTGCAAATTTTCAAACCAAACTCACACGCCTTTAACACGAGACTCGTAACTTTTAATATTTTCGTTTTTTTAGAATGAATAATAGCCTCTTTTTCTGATTTCTAATGTGAGAAGGATGAAGGAGTAGGGGATTGTATTTTACTAATATATAATTTAATCTTTTTACAGCTGGTATGTGTAAGAGAAACGTTAGCAAAAGGGCCTATTTTTATGTTATAAAAATAGAGTAAGGTGTTTGGCTCTAGTGTAAGTCGAAATAATACAGGCCTAAATCCAAGTAATATCTGGACAGGATGGTCATCAGTCTCCGTTTTGAGGTGAGTGGCTATTTCTTGTCAAATTGGATCGGCCATATAGAATTTTTTATCCCGAGTGACTGCTAAAAAATGGAGCGGTTATGAATATCGTAAATTTTTCATAGGCTTTAAAAGGGAAGAAGATTAAGTGGGAATTGAATCAATCATTATCTTAATCCTTGCTTCAGGTTTCGGCTTTTATATGGCTTGGAACATCGGCGCCAATGACGTGGCAAATGCCATGGGTACTTCTGTTGGTTCAGGAGCCTTAACACTGAAAAACGCTATTATCGTTGCCGCTATTTTTGAATTTGCTGGTGCATTCCTGGTTGGATCCCATGTGACCGAAACGGTGCGGAAAGGAATAATTGACCTCAGTATTTTCACTAACATGGAGAATGGGGCTAATATCCTAATGTATGGAATGTTAGCTTCACTACTGGCCGCTGGCGCATGGTTGCAAATTGCCAGCTACTTTGGATGGCCGGTTTCAACCTCGCACTCAATCGTCGGTGCGATTGTTGGTTTTGGTATTATTGCCGGTGGTGCTGGGGGAGTTGATTGGGGAAAGATTAGCCAGATCGCTGCGAGTTGGGTTACCTCCCCACTGTTGAGTGGAATAATTGGTTTTTTCGTTTTCTCGGCCATTCGCTATTCAATGATTAATGTTCGTAATCCTGTTCAAGCTACAAAGCGCTGGTCGCCTGTTTTTATTTTCTTAGTCTTTGCTATTTTGACGCTGGTAACCCTCTTTAAAGGTCTCAAGAATCTCCATCTTAATCTGAGCTTCCCACAATCGCTAACGATCGCTGTTAATATCGGATTGGTGGCCTCAGTCATCGGATGGTTACTAATTAACCGTATAACTGTAACAACAACGGTAGATGACGAAGACACAATTATTCTGTCCACAATGTCGGTAGATCTTCGATCAATCGCCAGACTCACCCGCCGACTGCATGCTAAAGCGACAGGGAAGGCGACAATATATATAGAAGATATCCAGGGGCATGTTAATCAGTTAACAGATATAGTCGAACAAAGCGAGAAGCAAATGCAGACACGTGAAGATCTTCAATTTGTGGAGAGAATCTTCACCTATCTTCAAATCATGAGTGCCTGTTTCGTTGCTTTCGCCCACGGTGCTAACGATGTGGCCAATTCTATTGGACCACTGGCGGCTATTGTTTCCATCGTCAAAGGGGGAACGGAGGCACTTGTCACCAAAACGCCGGTTCCTATCTGGATTTTGGGCTTAGGCGGTGCTGGTATCGTCATTGGGCTGTCGATGTGGGGGTGGCGCGTCATTGATACAATCGGCGGTAAAATTACCGAATTGACGCCCAGTCGTGGTTTTGCAGCGACATTTGCTGCCGCAACTACTGTTGTACTTGCATCGAGGTTGGGATTCCCGATTTCGACAACACATACGTTAGTCGGTGCAGTTTTAGGAGTTGGAATCGCAAGGGGAATCGATAATATAAATCTTCGCGCAGTTGGTGAAATTGCAACCTCATGGGTTGTGACTTTGCCTGCAGGGGCTGGAATGTCGATTGTCTTCTTCCTGATCATAAAAGCAGTTTTAGGTAATTTGTTTTAGGTAATTTCGACGCAACAATCTAAAAGCAATCTAACAACAGACCTAATTGGAAATCAGGAACTGTTCGGTCTGAAATCCTGAAGTAGCGTAACCTGAATATGGATTCAGAGAAATTGCCACTTCGCTAACAAGTTTAGGCGATAGCTAATGGTACCTTCTACCCACGACTGAAATCCTGATCAATGTGGCCTGCACTAACTGAGCATCAGCAGAAATACCTCTGAAGTTCACCACCTCGTGCTGAGCAATTCCTAATCAAATCGGGTATATGCTTAGCCTGTTGTAGAACTTGCCCTTTATTAGCACCAGATTCCAATCGGGTTCAGTTACGGACTTTTCTTGGACTGCTAACCAACCAAATCCACATCCTTTTTCCGTCTCTTTAAACCTAAACGTCAACCGGAGGTTAAGCATCTGCCCAAAGGTAGCTATAAGCTAGTCACACATTAGTTAGAAAAATAAGGTTTGAAACGGAGCAGAATAGGCTAATTGAGAGCCCAACAGTGCCCGACCCAGTCCCTGCCCAAGCGAAAATAACTTTTGTCACGGCGGATTTTATGGCCCACTAGATGGCGATAGCCAGGCTTAACCACTCAGTTCCCCAAGGTGGTGAGCCAAACAGAAACAAGACCGAAACCCAGGAACAATCACCCAATACGGTCTGCCTGTTTCAACTGGCTGACTTCCAGGTTAAATCTATGTTCCTTCATATCGCCGTGCATCTCTTCCCCCACATGCGCTGACCATAGATTTTCAGCCGACCGGCTCGGCGAATCGGAGATCAGATACCGGAGTTCGTCTTGACCCACTTCCTAATGCCGCAACAACCAGCAGCAACCATGGTCATATTTCTTCGTTAGGTGCCTAAATGTGACCCGCTTTTGGCCTGGTTCAAGGGCTAAAGCAATTGTTATTTTGCCCTGCGGACGGATGACGAAAGGCCAATTTAAAGATCCAAACCAACGCAACAGGCGCACCGATTGAAATCCGGTCTCCCCACTCCCCCAGATCTCAACTGCTGACGGCATCATGTTGGCCAGCGGCTTGAAGAAAGCCAATTGTTCTTCTACTCGGCTCTGTTCTTTCTTACCTTGGTGTACCGACCAAGCCAGTGGCCGAGTGTATTTTTTGAAAGTCATCCCAACCGACAACAGGTGGTGATTAAAACCGACTTTGCGGCTGTCGATTACCAGGGCAACGGCAGCCGTATCCATTTGACAATCTCCCTCGCCAACGGTGCCTACTAACTTCCTTTCTCTAGATTAGAATTATTCTAAAAGGGCCATCAACAGTTGGTTAGACGGGGCAATTTTCCCCGCAGCGGCCCGGTAAGGACGACCTTGGGCAGATGGGGTTTGTTGGTTACGAACCAGGTCATATTTCTTCGAAGGTGAGGGATACGTTCTAGCGGCAACCATTGGCCAGGTTGTTGCTTGATTTATATGATATAGTTGAAGATTATTTGGCATCATTTCCTCCGAATTAAGCTTTGATAGGAGAAGTATTTTATCCGCTTTGATGTCCAAACTGCTTTTCCATTCAAACTGAAGCGTAGCCAAATTTGTATTTTCAAGTGACCAGTTTGACAGAAAAGAAAACTTGTTGTAGAATATTTTCATCCTTACAGGTGATTTTGTTCGTGTTTTCACGGGGAAACCGAAATCCCGACCTGTTGAATAACAACAATACTGGAGGTTAATTATGAGTATGCGTAAGCACCGGTTATGTATCACATTAGCGGTTTGTTTAGTTATTGCCACTATAAACGTGGCTATCGCGGGCGTCAC
>Ga0208128_1000119_pt1 | contig 31937 bp, 29 predicted proteins | sample ETNtaG_35_FD_185758 | JGI IMG/M metagenome (GOLD analysis project Ga0208128, IMG submission 185758) | Marine microbial and viral communities from oxygen minimum zone, Eastern Pacific Ocean - ETNP201306PF51B (SPAdes) (version 2) | ecosystem: Environmental > Aquatic > Marine > Oceanic ... | reverse complement strand
AAAGAATGGGGTATGGTTGATTTCGTGGTACCAACTCTGGAGGATGGGCTAAAAACATTGGACTCAAAGTTAGACTCTCTGGACGGTTGTAGCTCGAAAGTCATTCGGGGCTATAAATCAATCATTAATCAGAATAGAAAAAAACACCATCGAAGTCTTGAAAAAATAGAAACTGAAGCCTTTATTCAAACTTGGAGTGATGCCGATCACTGGAATGCGGTCGAAAAATTATTCTCTCAGAGCCCTTCTTAGAATTTTACCAACATTAGTTTTTGGCAGTTCCTCGTCCATGAACTCAATCTGCTTGGGAACCTTATAGGCCGCTAGATTCTCTCTGCAATAATCGATGATGGCCTCTTTGGTGAGTGTTTTCTCCCCTCCAAGAACAACAAATAATTTCACAGCCTCACCGGTCTTCTCGTCTGGTACCCCGATGGAGGCAGCTTCGATGATATCCGGATGCATACAGACCACATCCTCGATTTCATTGGGATACACATTGAATCCAGAAACGATGATCATATCTTTCTTACGGTCCACGATTCTAAGGAACCCTTCCTCATCCATGGTGCCAATATCCCCTGTCTTGAAGAACCCATCCTCCCCGATGACCTCAGCGGTTGCCTCCTCATTCTGCCAATATCCCTGCATAATCTGAGGCCCTCTGGCACAGATTTCTCCCGGTTGGCCCCGTTCAACTTCATTGCCATCATCATCCCTGATAGAGATTTCAGTCTCGGGGATCGGTAACCCGACACTGCCAGTAAATTCCTTCATGTACACCGGTGAAGTAGACAGACAAACCGATGTTTCTGACAAACCATAGCCTTCGAGCAAAACTTTGCCAGTCAAAGCTTGCCATCTCTCTGCGGTAGACTTCAATGTCTTCATACCGCCAGATCCTGAGATTTTCATGGCATCAAAATTGACATTTTTTATCTCCGGGTGATTGAGCAGACTCTCATACAGTGTGTTGACCCCATTGAAAGTGGTAAAAGGCCACTTTTTCATTTCTTCAACCAATGCGGAAGTATCTCTCGGATTTGTAATCAGTACATTCAAAGCCCCATTGCCATATCCGGAAAGCACACAGACCGTCAAAGAATAAATGTGATAAATCGGCAACACATTCATATATATATCTTCTCCCTCTTCTCCTATTACGCTTGTCAACACACTTCTCAATTGTTCCATATTGGCATTTAAGTTGCCGTGTGAGAGCGTGGCTCCCTTAGAAAGACCTGTGGTTCCACCTGTATATTGCAAAAAAGCAATGTCATTGTTGGATACAGGAACTACCTTAAAGTCTGCTATTGGGTGTTTCAGAGTATCCTTGAATTGAACGGCCTTGGGAAGATTATAGGGTGGTACAATTTTTTTAAGGTATTTCACCGCAACATTCATCAAGATCCCCTTGGGGAAGCTCAATAAATCACCAATTTTTGTGATAATCACGTGTTCAATCTCTAGTTCTGAGAAAACCGTATCGAGAACATGAGCTGAGTTCTCAAAAATCATAATGGTCCTTGCTCCTGAATCTTGTATTTGATGTTTAAGTTCTCGAGGAGTGTAAAGAGGATTGACGTTCACGACGATCAAACCCGCTCTGATGGCACCGAAGATAGCAACCGGATATTGCATTATGTTGGGCATCATGAGTGCTATTCGATCTCCTTTTTTCAGGCCCAAATTGTTCTGCAGGTAGGCAGCAAATTGTTTGGATAGTTTCTCAACCTCTTTATAACTGAGAGTTGAACCAAAATTTGAAAAAGCAGTAAGTTCCTGAAATTCGGATTCAGCCTCATCTAAAAGTGTTATTAAGGTCCTATTCGGATCCAATTCTAGGTGATCAGGCGTCCCTTCTGGGTAGTTTTTCACCCATGGCTTGTCTGTGCTCATATTCCTTATAATATTATATGTGAACTTGTTATTCTTACATTGTATTAATTTTTTTTCACCCAATTAGTTGCATCAAAGAACTCTTATCGCCATTATGATGTCCTTATTGGGTTAATAGGATATGAATAAATCAAGAATTCCAAATTTTTATCGCTTGTCCATTAAAGACAGAGTTGAAGCCGTGTTTGAAAGAGGTCTGATTTCAGAAGAAGATTATCTGGCACTAAAAAATCAACAGCAACAACTGGATCTAAACAGTGCCGACAAGATGATAGAGAATGTCATTGGTGTTATGGGATTACCCATCGGTCTTGGGCTTAATTTTTTAATCAATGAAAAAGAATATGTGATTCCGTTAGCAGTTGAAGAACCGTCGATTGTTGCAGCATTAAGTTCGGCTGCAAAAATTGCAAGGAAACATGGTGGTTTCAAAGCAGAATCTACAGATCCCATTCTGATTGGACAAATTCAAGTTGTTGGCATTAAGGATCTAGCAAAAGCTCGATCGGAGATTCTAAGTAGAAAAAAGGAAGTTCTAAATCTTGCCAATAGTTTTCATCCAAGAATGCTTGCCCGTGGTGGTGGTGCGAAGGATTTAACTGTTAAAACCTATCCACTAGATTCATTTGATCAAGAAATGTTAATCGTTGATCTTTTTGTCGATACAAGAGATGCAATGGGTGCCAATTTGGTCAATGGAATGTGTGAAGGTGTGGCTTCGCTAATAGAATCGATGACTGAGGGGGAAGTTTTCTTGAGAATCCTATCTAATCTTTCAGATAAATCCCTGGCCACTGCTTCGGTCACAATCCCCACATCAGCTCTTAAAATCAAGGGCTATGATGGCGAAAAAGTTAGAGATGGAATTATCATTGCTTCTGATTTTGCTCATGTGGATCCTTACAGAGCCTCTACTCACAATAAGGGTATTATGAATGGTATTGATGCGGTTGCACTAGCCACTGGAAATGACTGGAGAGCTATTGAAGCAGGAGCACATGCCTATGCTGCCAGACACGGTCGCTACTCTGCATTATCAAAATGGTCAATAGACGATGAAGGCAATCTTGTAGGAAAAATAGAACTACCGATCAAAGTTGGAACCGTAGGAGGACCGATGGAATCGAATCCTGCTGTCGCTCTAAACTTAAGAATAATCAATGTTGAATCGGCAATGGAATTGGCTAGTGTCATGGCTGCTGTGGGATTAGCTCAAAATTTTTCAGCGTTAAAGGCCCTTGTCACCGAAGGTATTCAGACTGGCCACATGACACTTCATGCAAGATCAGTAGTCAAAGCAGCAGGCACTCCAATAAAGTTTTTTGATCAAGTACTGGAGAAATTATTAATAGATGGTGAGATTAAAGTCTGGAAAGCAAGGGAGATTCTTGAAGGTTTACAAAAAACAATGGGCTCAAAATCTACTAGAACTCTTGGTAGGGCAAGAAAGGTATCCCAATCCATAGAAGGTATTGGTTTTGGGAAAGTTATCCTTCTGGGTGAACACTCTGTTGTCTATGGACGCCACGCAATTGCTGTCCCTGTACCTCTATCGGTTAGGGTTAAAGTTGAGGATTCCGGAGAGGGTGTAACCTTACTGATCCCGTCATGGGGTATCGAATACCAATTGGATAAAGAGCCAGATCAAAGACAATCGTTTGAAAAACCGGCTGGTGCGATACTGGATCAACTGGAATTAAGCAATAAAGACATGACCATTGAAGTTTTTCCTGATATTCCCAGAGGAATGGGCTTAGGAGGATCTGCAGCAATTGCTGTTGCCATTATTAAAGGATTGAGTAACCATTACAAACTTGCCTTGAGTGATGACGAAGTCAACCGAATGGCCTTTGAATCTGAAAAAATTGCACATGGTAATCCAAGTGGAATTGATAACACCATGGCCACTTTCGGACAACCAATAATTTTTAGGTCAGGTAAGACTCCTTTGGTTGAACCATTAAACATTAACGATAATCTCTCCTTGGTTTTAGGTTTTACTAGGAACGAAGGCTCAACAGCAACAATGGTGAGCAACGTTCAAAGAGGCTGGAAGAGAAATACTTCAATTTTTGAAAAGATTTTTGATGATATCGATCAGTTGGTTTTAAAATCCATTGCGGCCATCCAGGATAGAGATCTTAATACGCTTGGAGAGATGATGAATTTATGTCAGGGAATGTTAAATGCCCTTCAAGTATCGACACCCGAACTTGAACGCCTTATTTCAATTGCAAGAGCAGCGGGCGCGCTGGGAGCTAAACTGACTGGAGGAGGTGGAGGTGGAGCAATCATCGCCCTGACCCATGAAGAATCCAGTGTAGCAGAAGCAATTGAATCAGAAGGTTTTAAAACCCTTAGTTTTACAGTTAAAAATAATGAAGACAAGGGAAGAAAAAGTCTCTAGCCCTGATGAACTATTGATCCTAGTTGACCCCAGCGACAATGAAGTGGGGTTTTTATCGAAAGCGGAATGCCATGAAGGTAACGGACAATTGCACCGGGCTTTCTCAGTGTTTATTTTTAATTCATCTGGCCAATTACTGCTCCAAAAAAGAAGCCATCAAAAAGAACTATGGAATCTATATTGGTCAAACAGTTGCTGCAGTCATCCCCATAAGGGTGAGGAACTGCATCAAGCAGCAAAACGAAGAATCAATGAGGAATTATCGATAGATTGCGACTTGCATTTTATTTACAAATTTAGTTATCAAGAATCATTTGAAAAGAAGGGCAGTGAACATGAATTGTGTTCTGTTCTAGTGGGTCTCAACGATGGTGATCCTTCCGTCAATAAAACTGAAATTGAAGACTGGAAGTATATCGATGGAAATGAATTGTCCATTGCAATTGAAGAACACCCTGAGCAATATACTCCCTGGCTAAAAATGGAGTGGGCTGAAATCAGGAAAAATTATGTGCATCTAATCAATGATTTACTAGATTTATCATTGCAATAAGAATTTAAAAACATTGCTGATATTAAAATTGCTCTTCTGTCATTGCCATGGTCGCAGTTGAACTGGTACGAATGGATTTTCCATAGGCATGCACTTTGGGCAGAATCTGTTCGGTAAAAAATTGAGCACTAATAATCTTGGATTCATAAAATGCTTGATCAGAGGCGTTGGATTGAATCTTTTTAGCAGCTGCCTGAGCAGATTTTAGAGCCATCCACCCTGCTATTAATGTACCTAACATCATAAGAAAATTGTAACTTATTGATCCTGCCAAATGCTGATCGTCCCGATAATGATTCATCAAATAATTCAAGGATGAGTTTACGGATTTGATTGATTCACTCAGCTCATCCTCAATCCGGGTAATTATACTGTGGCCCGTGTCCAATTCTGAAATTGTAAGCTCTATGTCTTGCAATAGAGTCTGCAGGGCTAGTCCTTTGTCTTTGAGAATTTTTCTTCCAACCAAATCATTGGCCTGTATGCCGGTAGTACCTTCATAAATTGTAGTGATTCTTGCATCACGAAAATGTTGTGCGGCTCCAGTTTCTTCAATATAGCCCATGCCACCATGGATTTGCAGCCCAATGGAGGTCAATTCTTGGGATACCTCACTGCACCAACCTTTGACTATGGGTGTCATTAAATCGACACGATCACCATGTCGTTTTTGATCCTCAGTGGATGCAGATTTGCGAGAGTAATCCAGTTCAGCAGCAGTGAAATAGATCATAGCTCTCATGGCCTCAATTTGTGATTTCATAGTGAGCAACATACGTCTGACGTCGGGATGATGGATGATGCTGACTCTCTTGCTGCCATCGTGAGTTGTCCCCTGGATTCTATCTTTTGCATAAGCAAGTGCTTGTTGATAAGACCTCTCTGCAATTGCTACACTCTCATTACCTACTCCAATTCGAGCGTCGTTCATCATGGTAAACATACACGCTAAACCTTGGTTAGGTTGGCCGACTAAGTATCCTTCAGCAGCATCGTAATTCATCACACAAGTTGCACAGCCGTGAATGCCAAGCTTATGCTCTAAAGACACTGTTTCCACACTGTTTCTCTTGCCAAGACTACCGTCTGCATTGACAAGGTATTTGGGAACCAAAAATAGTGAGATGCCCTTCACGCCCTCAGGTGCATCTGGAAGTCTTGCCAACACCATATGAATTATATTGTCTGTAAGTTCATGGTCACCCCATGTGATGAATATTTTTTGTCCGGTGATTTTGTAATGTTGCTCTTCAGGCACAGCAGTGGTATTCAGCGCCGCTAAGTCAGAACCTGCCTGAGATTCGGTGAGAACCATCGTTCCTGAAAATTTACCTGAAACCATTTTTGTTAAGTAAAGATTTTTCAACTCATCGTTTGCATGTATTTCCATTGCCCTGATGGCAGCTTGGGACAGCAGAGCAAGATGTGACCAGGAAAAATTAGCAGCCATTACGATTTCATTGACTGGTATGGCGATTGTTGAAGGCAAACCCTGACCACCGAACTCAGGTTTAAATCCCAAACCACTCCAACCACCCTGAATATACTTGTCATAAGCTTCTTGATACCCAGGCGGGACTTCAACGATGCCATTCTTTAACGATACACCATAACGATCTCCATCAACATTGGTGGGTGCAATCACTTCTGTAGCAATCTCAGCGGCTCCAGTTAAAACCGATTCAACGAAGTCTATATTGATGTCTTCACAACCATCAAGTTTCGTAATATTATCTAGACCAATCAATTGATCGAGAACAAATAACATATCCTTTATTGGTGCTTGGTACTGACTCATATAATAACGCTAAGCTCTTTTTTTAAACCATAATTAGAAACTCAGTATAATACTTAGATTACTGAATACAGGACAAAAGAAATACAAAATTAAAATTCTCACTTTTTTTCAGATAAGATTACAATTTCATTACTTTTCATCTAGATTAAATGTGTTCTAAAAAAGGGGAGCAATCAAATCATTATAAAAGGCAAAGAAAATATTGATTGGTTTATTTTTTTTACTACAGTCTTAATTATATTGAGTCTTTGTATTCCATTAATTATAACTCCTGAATTAACTAATCAAATCCTTAACAAGGCTTACGATTACGTGGCTACCAATTTGGGTCCGACCTATATGGTAATGGGAATTAGCACTCTCATATTCTTATTAATACTAGCTCTAAGCACATATGGAAATTTAGTTATTGGTAATGAACACGAACAACCCGAATATGGTCTATTTGGTTGGTCATCAATGTTATTTTGTAGTGGCATTGGAGCTTCTCTTGTTTTATGGGGAACGACAGAATGGGTGTATTACTATCTTGAGCCCCCTTTCAATGCTGAGCCTGAATCGATCGAGGCTATAGCCTGGGCAACTTCGTATGGAATTTTCCATTGGGGAATTACGGGCTGGGCTTTGTATTGCCTACCAGCAGTAGCCATGGCTTATGCGTATCATGTTCGAAATTATGGGACTTTGAGAACCAGCACTGCTTGCCAATCAATCCTAGGCAATAAAGCCAGTGGTGTGGGTGGAAGAATTATAGATTTAATCTATATGGTAGCACTTTTGGGGGTATTAGCTGGAGGTCTAGGATTCACCACGCCCACAATCAGTGCAAACGTTACTGAATTTTTTGGAATAGAAGAAAGTTTGACTGTCACAATTTCCGTATTATTTATCTGCTTGTTAATTTTTGCTACCAGCGTCCATTTTGGCATCGAACGAGGAATTCAGAAATTAAGCAAATTCTGTGTCTACCTGGCATTGTTTTTGTTGGTTTATATTTTAATTTTTGGACCGACAAGTTTCATCGTAAAAACTTCTTTAGACAGCTTAATTTTTACGACGAAGCATTTTATTGAAATGAACATTGGTCCTGCCCCTTTTGGTAAATCAGACTTCAGTAAGACTTGGACGGTATTTTATTGGGCCTGGTTTATTGGTTTAGGTCCTTTTATAGGTATTTTTGTGGCCAGAATATCGAGAGGTAGAACATTAAGAACGATGATTTTCGGTGTTCTTGGATTTGGCACAATAGGGTGTGCACTGTTCTTCATGATCATGGGTAACAATGCACTTTATCTAGAATTAAATGGGTTAATGCCAATTGTTGAAATTATGAACAATGAGGGTGCAGCAATAATGACATCCAAGAGTGTTTTAGCAATGCCTATGGGTAAGTGGATTTTACCTATTTTAGGTTTGTTTGGTTTGATTTTCATGGCGACAACCTATGACTCAGGCGCTTATATTCTAGCTTCTGGAGCAACTAAAAAAATGCAATCGGGTGATAATCCAGAAAAATGGCATCGGGTCTTTTGGGCTATTACCATAGGGTTATTGCCATTAGGATTATTGATTTTATCCTCCGAAGCAACGGATCCAATAGAAAGACTTAGGCCATTTCAAACGATTATTTTATTGATTTCACCCCCCTTAATCATCGTTTATATTCTAATGGCAATGAGCTTAATCAAAAGTATTCGTGAAGACACTAAAACAAAACTAGAAGGAACAATATGAATCTCAATGTTACAACTTTGAAACAAGCCTTAGAGAATGAGTCCTTTGTTATTACAGCAGAAATATCACCACCCTTGTCTGCAGAACCTACAGAACTGGAAGCAAAAATTGATCTCTTGAAAGGATCCGTGCATGCCGTCAATGTAACTGATAATCCCGGAGCGACTGCCCACATATCAAGCTTGGCTGGTTCAGTTATTGTTTTAAATAAAGGCCTTGACCCTATTCTTCAGATGACTTGTAGAGACAGAAATAGACTGGCCATTCAAAGTGAGTTGATGGGAGCATCCGCACTGGGTATTAGGAATGTGTTGGCACTTTCTGGTGATCCCATTAGAGTGGGAAATCAACCTGATGCTAAAGCGGTTTTTGATATCAATTCAAAAACTCTACTGAGCATCATGGGAGACATGAATAGTAAAGGGCAAACCATGGCGGGTAGAGAATTATCGACAAAAACAGAATTCTTCCCAGGGGCTGCAGCAATAGTCCATGATCCAGAGATCGACTGGGATCCAAAAAAACTGAGTAATAAAGCCAAAGCGGGTGCAAAATTTATACAGACTCAATTTTGCTTTGATGTGGAATTGTTAACAAGATATATGGATCGTATTGTTGCATCTGGCTTATCGGAACAACTTTACTTTATTGTTGGCATAGGTCCGTTGAGAAGTGATAAATCTGCCAAATGGATGAAGGACAAATTATTTGGAACGGTGATGCCCGACAATATCGTCTCTCGCATGGCACAGGCAAAAGATCAAGTGCAAGAAGGCATCGACATCTGTGCAGAATTGATTGATCAATTTGGGGACATACCCGGCGTGCATGGAGCTCACCTAATGGCCCCGAGAAATCTTTCAGCTATTGCTCCAACGGTTGCCAAGACTGGTATTAAACTCTAATTGCAGAATTAGAGTCTGCTAGCTAAAAAATCTCTCAACCTATAATAGGCCATTCCCATTGCCATAGCTGGACTCGCAAACCATTTTCCACCTGGAAGTTGAATATGCTTAACTTGCGATAAAAGATCAAGCATATCCCACTCTTTTGATATTGCTGAGGCAATAATTTCAGCTGCGGTATGTGTTGGACCAACTCCATGCCCAGAATAGCCTTGAGAGTAGAAAACATTGTCAGAAAGCTTGCCCAATTGAGGAATTCTTTTGATGCTAACTGCAACATTGCCTCCCCACCCGTAGTCAATTTTTACTTTATTCAAGTGAGGAAAGACATTAAGCATCCTCTTTCTAAGATTTCCTTTGATGTCCTTCGGTTCAGCACCAGAATAATTCCATCTGCCTCCAAAAAGGAGCCTCTTATCAGGAGATAAGCGATAATAATCCAAAATGGTATTTAAATCGCAAACAGCCATATCCATAGGAATAATTTCCTTGGCTGCCTCATCGGACAATGGTTCGGTCGCAATGATGCAGCTATTAGCGGGCATAATCATTCTTCTCAAAGATTTATGCAATGTTCCAATGTAGGCATTTCCAGCTAAAACAAGATACTTTGATTGGATATTTCCCTGAATAGTCTTGGTGACCACAGTCTCTCCAAAGTCAATACTAGTGGCTTTTGATTGTTCAAAAATTCTTACACCTTGATTTGTTGCAGCCCTGGCTTCTCCAAGGCAAAGATTAAGAGGATGAAGGTGCCCACTTCCAGAATCGATTAGGCCACCCACATAATTTGCAGACCCCACATAGTTCCTGATTTCATTTTGCTCAACCAGAGTTAACTGGTGTTGATATCCCCTTTTATCCCAATCTTCCTTTCGTTCAATAAGTTCTTGGAACTGCACTTTATTCAATGCAACTTCAATAAACCCTGATTTTAGATCGCATTCAATTTTAAATTCCTGAATTCTTTCTCTCACCAAATCAGCTGTTTTTGCTCCTAGCTCCCATACAGATTGGACAGATGCATCGTCCATTCCTTTTGAAAGTTTAGGATTGTAGGTAAACCCTGTGATTAATTGACCGCCATTTCTGCCACTTGCTCCCCAACCGACTTTTGCAGACTCAATGACAACCACATCAAAGCCTTTTTTTGCAAGATTGATAGCCGTATTTATTCCTGTAAAACCAGCGCCCACTATGCAAACATCTGCTGAAATACTTTGCTCTAGCACTGGGAATTCAAGAGCATCATTTATGGTATCAGCATAATAAGAGTTGGGGTGATCTAGATCTATATTCTCAATATTATTCATGGCAATAAATCATAAAATGATAATTCTTGATATCTGAAAAACAGTATAATATCTAAGTATAAAGCAATTTAGGAAACGATAGTATGGCAAGAAAGAACAAACGTCGATCCAGAAGAAGTAAAACCTCTGGTGATCATGATTCAATTCAGCCTGTAGTCACGAAAGGAATGGAAGGGGGAAAATACCAGCCTCTCAGTGATCACGAGATAGAACAGATACACCAAACAACATTAGACGTCCTAGAAAATATAGGTATGGCCAACCCTTTACCTCAATTAAAGGAAGTGGCTTTAGAACAGGGATGTAATTTTACGGATCAAGGACGCTTGTGTTTTCCAAGATCCTTGGTGGAAGACGTGATTGCTCGTGCCGGAAGAGATTTTATTATGTATGGTCGTGATCCAAAACATGATATTGAAATGTCTGACAAAAAAGTTCATCTCTATGGCGGTGGTGAAGCTGTCACCATTTTAGATCTGGGAGCAACAACCTATCGTCCATCAATCATTAATGATGTTTATGATATTGCTCGGATGGTTGATTATCTGGAACATATTCATAGTTATTCAAGACTTGTTGTAGCCACAGAGTTTTCAGATCTACTGAAAACAGATATCAATACCGCCTATGCCAGTGTTGTTGGCACCGCAAAACATACTGCTCTGACTTTTGCCAACGGCAAGCACATAAAACCGACTATAGAAATGCTGGATCTAATTGCAGGAGGTGAAGGTAAGTTTTTAAAGAGGCCTTTTTGCCATGGTGGTGGTTGCACGGTAGTCTCGCCATTACGATACGGAACCGATAACTGTGAAGTTGCGATTGCTTCCATCGAAATGAATGCTCCGGTTTGGGTAGTGATTGCACCACAATCGGGTGCAACAGCACCAGCCGCTCTGGCAGGCTCTCTAGTACAAGTACTAGCAGAAACGTTGGCAAGTTTATTACTCATTGACTTAATCAAGCCTGGTCATCCCGTAATCTTTGGTCCTTGGCCTTTTGTTACGGATCTCAGAACCGGGTCTTTTTCTGGTGGCAGTGGTGAAGAAGCACTTATGAGTGCTGCATCGGCACAAATTACCAATCATTATGGACTCGCCAGCTCAGTTGGTGCTGGTATGACCGATTCCAAACTACCTGACGCTCAAGCAGGCTATGAAAAAGGCATAACAGTTGCGATGGCAGCATTGGCAGGCTGCAACAATGTTTCTGAGTCATCTGGAATGATGGCAAGCCTAATGGGATGCTCCTATGAATCTTTGGTCATAGACAATGATATGCTGGGCATGATCATGCGGGTGGTCAGAGGCATCGAAGTGAATGAGGAAACCCTCTCCTATCGAGCAATCAAAGAAACAGTCGAAGGCGAAGGACATTTCTTAAGGGACCCTCAAACGCTGTCTCTGATGAAATCTGAATACCTCTACCCCAATCTTGCAGATCGAAGTACACAAGAAGAGTGGGAATCTGAGGGATCTCCTGATATTAGACAGCGAGCAGAAAAACAAGCAAGAGAAATACTTAATTCCCACTATCCGGTTTATATTGATGAAAAAATTGATAAGAAGGTCAGAGATAATTTCCCTATCGAAATACCTTTGGATGTGATTAAACCAACTAAAGATCGTTTTTAGTCTCTATTGTAATGGTAAAAGAACGTAAAAGACGAGGTGGCAGCAAGGCAAGAAAAGCTATAAGAAAACAATCTCCGAAAAAAGAAGTTGTTACTCAGGGGCTAGAAGGAGGCAAGTATCTCCCCTTAAGTAACTCAGAGATTGAACAAATCCATCAAACTGCACTGGATGTCCTTGAAAAGATTGGGATAGGAGATGCTATTCCTGAAATTCTTCATTACACCATACCCAAGGGTTGTATCCACGATACAGATGGTCGTCTTAAATTTCCAAGATCACTGATTGAAGATGCCATAGCAGCCACACCAAAAGAAACAATGAGCCGCGGCGTTGACCCAAAATATGATTCTTTAGTCAAAAACAATAAGATGTACACTTCAACCTCGGGCGAACCCATTTCAATTTTCGAATATGAAAGTCAATCTTACCGACCCACAACATTGGTCGATATCTACGATGCTGCTCGTTTATGTGACCAATTGGAACATATTCATCAATATGGGCAGCCTTTTGCTGTAACGGAATACAGCCAGGAAAAATATGTCCACGATATTAATACCGCTTATGCAGCCATTGCCGGCACGCAAAAACATATCAGTCTAGCAGTGGATAATGTTGAACATATAGATTCTTTGATTAACTTGTTTGATACCTTTCTCGGTGGTGAAGGTAAATTTATTGAGCGTCCTTTCCTAAGCATAGGGGGATGTCCTATAGTTTCTCCATTAAAGTTTGGCAAGGACAATGCTGAAGTCATGGTTAAAATGGCAGAATTAGGACTGTCAATTGGTGTTTGCACGGCCCCACAATCGGGGACGACTTCACCTGCTTCCTTGGCCGGCAGCCTCGTTCAATCCTTTGCTGAAACATTGGCTTGTCTGTGTGTTGTCCATATGATAAATCCCGATTCTTATTGCGATTTCGAAATGTGGCCTTTTATCTCTGATCTAAGAACGGGAGCTTTTTCCGGCGGTAATGGGGAACAGGCATTAGTGATGGCTGCCACAGCACAAATATGTAATCACTATGGGCTTCTTTCAAGTGTGGCTTCAGGTATGACGGATTCAAAAACCATGGATGCACAAGCAGGTTATGAAAAAGCAATCACAACAACAGCAACTATGTTAGCTGGCAGTAATTTTGTTGCGTCTTACGCGGGCGCAGTCGGCAGTATTATAGGATTCTCTTTTGAAGGTGCAATCATTGACAATGACATGCTTGGAAATATTCAAAGACTTGTCAAAGGCATTGAAGTCAACGAACAAACTTTATCCTATGATGTGATCAAGGACGTAATCGAGGGAGATGGGCATTATTTGAAGCACCCTCAGACCCTTGAATTAATGGAAACAGAATTTTTGTACCCTAATTTGGCTGATCGGAGAACAACGCAAGAATGGGAAGCCGGTGGTAAAGAAACAATTTTTGACTTGGCTCATATCCAATTGTTGGAAATGATGGACAATCATTATCCCAATTATATACCTGCAATAATTGATAAAAAAATTAGAGACTCTTTTCCCATTAAACTTAAACAAGAAGATATGAAGAAAGGTAATAGTAGATGGTAGCTAATTTATTTACCCTCGAGTACTATGTATTCTTTCTAGCATGGAGATAACGTGATGACTGATGATTTTGATGATATTGTTCTTTCAGAACTCAAAGACGATGAACTCATAGAACAAATGCATGAGGATTTGTACGATGGTCTTGCTGAAGAAATTGCAGAAGGCACCCAAATCCTATTGGATCGAGCTTGGGGGGCACCCAAAATCCTAGAAGAGGCACTGGTCGAAGGCATGGTCGTTGTTGGTGAGGATTTCCGCGATGGCATACTTTTTGTGCCTGAAGTGTTACTAGCAGCTAATGCTATGAAAGCGGGCATGGCTTTATTGGAACCAATCCTTTCTGCATCAGGTGTTGAGCCCATAGCACGTATGGTGATTGGAACGGTCAAAGGAGACATTCATGACATTGGCCAGAAGCTAGTGGGTATGATGATGGAAGGGGCAGGTGTTGAAGTTTTTAATCTTGGTGTCAACACAGATGTAGACGAATATATTAATGCCCTTGAAGAACATAATGCCACAATACTGGGAATGTCCGCATTACTCACCACAACCATGCCCTATATGAAAGTGGTCATCGATGAATTAAAGACCAGAGGGCTCCGAGACAAATATATCATTATGGTTGGCGGTGCTCCACTCAACGATGAATTTGCTGAACATATAGGTGCAGATGCTTATTGTATGGATGCAGGAAGTGCGGTTGAGACTGCAAAAAAATTAATTAATGTTGCATGATCTAATCAACGAGATTAAAATCCACTAAAGCGCCAATTTGAGTCAGCTTGCTGGCGCATTATAAATATAGCTAAATAGACCTTAAGTGGCCCGTCTAGCAAATGCTGACGGGTTTTTTTGTCTCTCCCAATGGTAAAAAGATATTAATATAGGTGTGTATGGAAAAATTACTCAAAGCTCTGAACCAAGGTATTGTTTTTATAGAGTTTACTAGTCTGAACTCTGGCGAGGACAGAACCTTGCAGTGTACCCTAGATAAAGAGTATCTGGACAGTCATAATGCAATGAAACAAAATCCAGAAAATGACACTATTCTGGTGTTTAGATTGGATAAAAAATCTTGGGAAGACATTAGAGTGGACAGTATTCAAAAATGGTACCGAGACGATGAAAGTAAAGAATAATCTCATCATCGCTTGTGGTGCACTCTCCTATGAACTTAACCTAATAAAAAAGTTGAATAAATGGGAACACATAACGATCCAGTGTCTGGATGCGAAATTACACGACACTCCAAAACTGATACCCGGAAAAGTTAAAGAGAAACTGGATTCGATAAGCGGTGATTATGATGAGGTATTTATAGCCTATGCGGATTGCGGTACAGGAGGGCTGCTAGATGCTTTGTTGGAACCCTATAATATTGAACGCTTACCTGGGGCACACTGTTACGAATTTTTTAGTGGCTCAGAGATATTCAAAGCACTATATACCAATGAAATGGGAACTTTTTACTTAACAGATTTTCTGGTCAAACATTTTAATCGTCTTGTCATTCAAGGTCTTGGATTGGATAAACACCCAGAATTAAAGGTGGAATATTTTGGCAACTATAAAAAAGTAGTCTATCTTGCCCAATCAAAGTCTGAAAAATTGATTGAAAAGTCTAGACAATGTGCTGAATTCCTAGAACTTGAGCACTCGACACACTATACGGGTTTGGGAAATTTTAAAAAACACATTGAAGAATCGGTCGGAGTTAAGCATTGATGGCTAAAATGACTACATTTTTTTGGAGAGACATACCGTCACATGTAATATATAAAGTTGGTCGAGAAAAATATAAAAAACAACTGGATCCAAAATTTGCAATTGCTATAGACAGAGCCGCCATGCGGGCAGGAAAAGGCTCCAGTGAGGCTTATATGCAAGAATGGAGAAGAGAAACACAGCGTCTTGATGGGGATCCAGAAGAATTAATAGAAATACTTGTCAGTCAACTTGAAAATGAATTTCCTGATGATATTCTTGAAAAAACCATCAAATCTAGTGGAATAAAGCCAAAATAAAACCATGTCTACAACAGAAACAGTCTTAAGTTCTAAAACCAAAGAAATCAGAATAGGCTCTGATCAGCCTTTTGTCGTCATTGGTGAACGTATCAATCCTACCGGGAGAAAGTTACTTGCTGAGGAAATGAAATCAGGCAATTTAGAAAGGGTCAAAACTGATGCTATTGCACAAATAGCAGCAGGTGCTCAGATGCTTGATGTTAATGCCGGAATTCCATTAGCAGATGAGCCCATGATTCTCGCAGAATCAATTAAATTGATTCAAAGTGTAACGGATGTCCCACTGTGTATTGATTCCTCAATTGTAGATGCGTTAGCAGCAGGACTTGAGGCATATGAAGGTAAAGCGCTGCTGAATTCTGTCACGGGAGAAGAGGAGCGACTAGAAAGAGTATTGCCCTTAGTCAAGCAGTATGGTGCTGCTGTAATTGGTATATCCAATGATGACACAGGCATCTCAGAAGATATTAATGTCCGTTTTGAGGTTGCTAAAAAAATAGTCGAACGTGCGAGCGATCACGGCATACCCAAAGAAGACGTGATCATAGATCCATTAGTGATGCCAATTGGAGCACTGAATCAGGCAGGCAGACAAGTTTTAGAACTAGTCAAAAGACTCAGAGAAGATTTAAAGGTAAACACCACATGTGGTGCTTCGAATTTAAGTTTTGGTCTACCTAATCGTCATGGTTTAAATGCCGCATTCATAGCAATGGCAATCAGTTCAGGAATGCCTTGTGCTATTACTAACCCATTAGATAAAGAAATCATGCAATCAATAAGGGGGGCGAATGTCGTTATGGGGCATGATCCAGAATGTGCTGAATGGATCAATAATTACCGCGAACCCAGAGAAAAGCAATCCAGACGCAGAAGAAAGAGATCCTAAAAATTTTTCATGCCTAACTCAAAGAATAATGAGTACAAAATTGCATTTGTACCTTCCGGAAAAAATGGATGCTTCCCTGAAGGCACAAAAATCCTTGATGCTGCAAGAATACTGGGGGTGGACTTAGACTCTGTTTGTGGAGGAAGAGCTATTTGTGGGCGCTGTCAAATAGAATTATCTGAGGGAGAACACGCAAAACATCGCATTTCATCAAAGCTAGAAAATCTTTCATCAATCACTGAAGCTGAAAAAAAATATGCCAAGCGGAAATCGTTGAAGGCCAATAGAAGGTTAGGTTGTCAGTCAAAGATCCTAGGAGATATTGTGGTAGATGTGCCACCTGAAAGCCAACTACATCAGCAGCTTGTCAGAAAAGAATTTGAAGCTACAGAAATTACCATCAACCCATCCGTCCATTTATATTACATAGAATTAGCAGAAGCTATTTCCACTAAAAGAGCCAATCTGCTCAATCAAATTAAGACAGCACTGGAGGATCAGTGGTCACTGACAAATCTAAATTTTATAGTTGAAGATTGGAAACAAATTCTAGCGATCTTAAAAGAAGGCCAAGGAACATGTACAGTTGCAGTCAGAAATAAACAGGATCTGATAGCAATCTTCCCCGGTTTTATAGAAAGCTGTTACGGAGCTGCAATTGATATAGGCTCAACAACGATTGCGATAAATTTATGTAATTTATCCGATGGGTCCATTGAATCTAACCAAGGATCTATGAATCCACAGATAAGATTTGGTGAAGATCTAATGAGCAGACTTTCTTACTGTATGCAAAACCCTGGATCGCAAGAGAAATTAACTCAAGCAGCTAGAACTGCAATCAATGGACTCATTCAAAAAGCATGTGATGAAACTGAAATTAATCTCCAACAGGTTCTAGAACTAACCATCGTAGGCAACCCGGTCATGCACCACCTTTTTCTTGGATTTGATCCTATACCCTTAGGCCTATTGCCTTTTAAATTGGCCACAGAAAAAGCATTGCATCTGCGAGCTGCAGATCTTGGTATAGATATTAACCAGCATGCCGAAGCCTATGTCTTGCCATGTCTAGCCGGTCATGTTGGAGCTGATGCAGCTGCTGTTCTATTAACTGAAAAACCATACAACCAAGAAGAGGTTAATCTCATTGTCGATGTGGGCACTAATGCCGAAATTATCATTGGCAATGAAAATAAATTATTGGCCGCTTCCAGTCCAACTGGACCCGCCTTTGAGGGTGCCCAGATCAATTCAGGTCAGCGTGCAGCTCCGGGTGCCATTGAAAGAGTCAGAATCAATCCTGAAAACTTTGAACCTAGATTTAAAGTCATTGGCTCAGACTATTGGTCTGATGAAAGCGAGTTTGAAGACAGCATTCAAAAAATAGGGATCACTGGCATTTGTGGCTCAGGAATCATTGAAGCAGTAGCGGGAATGTATCTTGCCGGAATTATCAGCCAAGATGGCCTGATGAATGAATCATTAGTAACTAAAACTGATCGATTAATTCAACAAGGAAGAACGTTTTCCTATTTTTTGCATCGTGGGACACCTGAGGTATTAATCACTCAAAATGATATTCGAGCAATCCAGCTTGCAAAGGCAGCTTTGTATGCAGGAGCAAAACTTCTGATGGATAATTTGGGTGTTGAAAAGGTCGATAAAATAAGGCTTGCAGGTGCTTTTGGTAGCCACATTGATGTTAAATATGCAATGGTTCTAGGAATGATTCCAGACTGCAAAATAGATATGGTGACTTCGGCTGGTAATGCGGCCAGCACGGGTGCAAGAATGGCGCTCTTGGACACAGTTAGCCGGGATGAAATTGAAAAGGAAATAAGAAAAATAGAAAAAATTGAAACAGCGACTGAAGCAAAATTTCAAGAGTATTTTGTTCACGCAATGGCTATTCCACATAATATTGATGAATTCAGGGAACTGTCAAAAATTGTAAATCTTCCCGAAAGAACTATCTCTCAAAATCCAAAACGGAGAAGACAAACAACCCAGTCGTAAATCAGACAATCCCCCCTCACAAGCGTTCTGAATGCCACAAAATGTGATCACCTATAAAAGTTGAAACAAAAAAGTAACTGTGATCATAGCCTGCATGTCTTCTTAGCTTGATCGAAATTCCTTTCTCCTCGCAAGCTTGCTCCAGAAGATCTGGTTTCAAGTAGTCAGTCAGATATTCATCATCATCGCCCTGATCGACCAAAATATCGCTTGACCAACCTTTTGTACGAACTAAATCACAGGCATCATAATCTTGCCAATGACTGGTATCCTCGCCTAAATATCGAGTGAAGGCATTTTCACCCCAAGGCGCTTTTGTGGGAGCACAAATTGGGGAAAAAGCTGAAACAGATTTAAATAGCTCAGGGTTTTTAAAGGCAATGGTTAAGGCACCATGACCGCCCATTGAGTGGCCAAAAATACCTACTCTTTTCATATCGGTTGGAAAATTAGACTCTAGAATGGAAAGGAGATCTTTAAGGATGTAGCTATACATATTGAAATGCTCAGACCAAGGTTCTTGGGTGGCATCCAGATAAAAACTCGCACCCTGGCCGAAGCCATAATCGGGATCATCTGGCACCCCCTCACCCCTTGGACTAGTATCAGGAGACACCACAATGATACCTGCCTCAGTAGCGTAACGCTGAACTCCAGCTTTGATACGAAAGTTTTCCTCCGTACACGTCAGTCCAGATAACCAAATCAGGACCGGTAATTTCTTAACTTCTGACTGTGGAGGCAAAAAAATTGAGAACACCATGTTACAGTTGGTGGATTCACCCCAGTGAGAATGCACTTGATAGTGACCACCAAAAGTCTTGTTTTCTGCTTCAAGTGATAGCTTCATCTAATCAATCTTCTTACCCAAGATGAAAACTGTTGCGACCACAGTTGAAAGACCTATTAGAATCATGATCCAAGGTGAGATGCCGAATCCGGTTGGAATTGTGCCAATCAATAAAGCAATTGAGGCAACGGTTATAGCATAAGGTAATTGGGTTGTAACGTGATCTATGTGACTACAACCTGAAGCCATCGATGACAAGATAGTGGTATCTGAAATAGGAGAACAATGATCACCCCAAACAGCTCCACTGAGAACACATGCAACTGATGAATATAGAATAAACATATGATCAGGATCTGCCAGCCCATTCATTAATAAGACTTGCCAAACCAAAGGCACCACAATGGGATAAAATATTCCCATAGTCCCCCAACTGGTCCCTGTAGCAAAGGCTGTGGCTGCCGAGAGTATAAATACTATAGTTGGTATAAATGCTACAGGTAAAAATGCGCCAAGAATGGAGACCAAATACTTTGCAGTCTGCAGTATCTCAGTTGTCTCACCAAGAGACCAAGCCATGATCAGAATAATGATTGCAAAGATCGTGAATTTAATTCCCCCGTACCAGGACTGTACGGTCTCTTCTAGGGACATAATACCCTGGACAAGGGTTAATAAGACTGCAAACATCACTGCGATCAAGGATCCCCACATAAGAGCTTGATAGGCATCGGCAGAACCAATAATCTCCATGACAGAGTTGCCTTCCCCGGTCATAAATAATCCAACAATAACACTTCCGATGAATATAAGAATTGGGATAATCGCATTATAAGCTTTTGCCCTCATTGGCTCTTTTGGCTCAAGTTGCTTGGATTCAGATTCATTGGTATAGCCCATCTCAGCTCCTTGGAGGGAATAATCTTCCCCTGCCCTTGCTGCTATTTCATATTTGTGCATTGCTGCAAAATCTCTACCAGAGCCCGCAATGGTTAATACAAAGGCCAACATAAAAACGGGATAAAAACTATATAGAATTGAATTTAAATAAATGTAATAAGCAGATTCATTGATTTCATTAATCTGCCCGATGGATGCATCAATCATCCCTAACTGATACCCAACCCAAGTTGTAATCAAGGCAATGCATGCGATCGGTGCTGCTGTAGAATCAACTAAGAACGCTAATTTCGCTCTGGAAATCTTAAGTTTGTCGGTTATTTTTCTCATGGTATTGCCAACAACTAAGGTATTGGCATAATCATCAAAAAATATAGCTATGCCCAGAAAAGAAGTTATTAATTGACCACGTTTTGCATTGGTGGTAAACCGCGTTAGGGAATTGACAACTCCAAGCATGCCCCCATTCTTTGATATGATTCCGACCAGTCCTCCAATCATCAAAGTGAAAATTATTATCGCTGCATGATCTGGGTTTGCCAGTGAGTTCTTGATGTACCTTGCGATAATATCGAGAAAACTTTGTCCCAACACGGTGATATTAAGACCAAGGATAGAGAACGATCCAATCCATATCCCTAAAAACAAAGATGGAATCACGCTCTTGGAGATGAGAGCCATCAGAATGGTAAATAATGGGGGTAAAACAGATAACCATCCCCATAAAACGTTGATTTCCTTTGTAGCTATCTCTGACTCATCGACCACGATACTAATAGAGTATGAGCCCTTTTCTTCTATGACAATATTGCTGAAGTTAGCACTATTGGAATCCATGCAATCATCGGGTTGATAGGCAAGCTTATTAATTTCTATCGAATAATTGCAGAGATTGGCATTTGAGGCATCTGCTATTGAAATATCAAAAGGAATTCCTGTCAGTGCAACCTCAGGGACTTGTATTTCAGTCTCAGCCATTGCACCCAATGAGCAAACCAATAGCAATAATATGGAAAGCAATTTCTTATGTATCATGTTCATAGTTGGGTGATTAAAAAGTTTTGCCATCTAGTTTATAAAGCTGTCCTCCTTTAATGACAACATCAATATTCTCCAAAGCTTGAATATTGCTGATTGGATTATCTCGCAGAGCGATGATATCTGCAAAAAACCCTGGATTTATTTGGCCAACTTGATTACCCCAACCCATCACATCCGCTGCATGTATGGTCGCTGCTTGGATGGCCTCAATTGAGGTCATGCCTTGTCTGACCATGTAAACAAATTGTTTGGCATTATCACCGTGTGGATACACTCCAGCATCGGTTCCATAAACGATTCTTACTCCTGCCCGATGTGCTTTGGTAAAACCATTTCTTTGTTCTGCTGTTGTTTCTCTGTTTTTTCTTAAAAATTCTTCAGGCCAGTTCTCCTCCTTACCAGCGATATTAATGTAGTCACCGTTGTAAATATCCATCGACAAGGCGACATTATGTTCTTTCGCCAGTTGGATGCCTTCATCGTCTATGAGTGATGCATGTTCAATTGAATCAACACCAGCCAAAATGGCTTCTTTGACAGACTGAGCTCCATGAGCGTGGGCAGTCACCTTAATACCTGCTTTGTGACCCACTGCAACGACCGCTGCAATCTCTTCAGGAGTCATTTCTGGACTGCCAGGAAGACTACCAAAAGCTAACACAGCACCAGATGCGATCATCTTCAACACATCTGCCCCTCCATCGACAGCTGTTTCCGCTCTGTTCCTAAAATTTTCCACTCCCTGTGTTACACCTTGTCGAATGTGAGCTGGAACGTTGCCTGTATAACCAGGAACATCGATATCACCACCGCCACCTGGGATGGTCAAGTAGAAACCCGAAATTTGCATTCTTGGACCATCAGTTAATCCGGCGTTGATCTCATCTCGTAATAATTTATCAGTCCAAGCAATATAGACTCCCAAATCGCGAACTGAAGTGAATCCGGCTAGTAATGTCTTTTTCACAAGACCTCTTCCAATAGCGATCTGTTCCAGCTGCGTCATAGTTAGATAATCAACCAATGGTCTATAATGGTCTTCCGATATATGGGTGTGCATATCGATCAGACCTGGTAGACAAAAATAATTTGATAGGTTAAGTGTGTCTATATCATCATAATCTGTCTTAGAGTAATCGAAATCGAGGGACTTTATTTTTCCAGAACCCTGATCAATGCTAATCATTACATTGTTTCGTACCAAGCTATTTTTAATATCGAGCATTTGGCCACAATGTATTCTAGACAAAGGCTCTTGGCCATTTAGGCTGCTGACAAAGACGAGAAGATAGATGGAAACAAAGCTGATCAAGAATCTATTCATGAGCAACACCTTAGCATAGAAATAAGTTCATTTATGGGTATTTGCTGTGTTCAATTTTCCATTACAATATAGAGATGAGTGACGGTGAAAAAACATTGCCAATTGTCATAGCAACATCTGTAGTTCGTGGTAGCCAACAAGGTGAGAGCCATGGTGGTATCTATCTTGTAGATTTTGAGAAGCAAGATGCAAAAATTATGGTTGACTGGAATGAATCCAATATTGATTTCAGTGGCAGAGGATGGGATCGGGGTTTACGTGGAATAGAATTTTATGGGGATGAAATATTTATCGCAGCCAGCGATGAACTTTTTGTTTACGATCAAACATTTGATATCAAACGTTCTTATAAAAATCCTTTTTTAAAACATGCCCACGAAATATATAAATTTAAGAATCTCTTATTTGTCACTTCAACCGGTTTTGACAGTCTTTTGGTGTTTGATCTGGAACGGGACGAATTTACAAGAGGTATTCACTTAAGACAAAATCCAAAAGGCTGGAAAACGCAGTTATTTGACCCACAATCTGAAGATGGACCTCCGATGGGTAATAATTTGCATCTGAATAACGTGCAATGTAACAAAAAAGGACTTTTTACCAGCGGGTTAAGAACCAATGCCCTCATCTATATGGACAGTGATTTGAATGCACGTGAGTATTGTTCACTGCCCCAAGGAGCACATAATGCAAGAATTTTCCAACATGGGATCTTATTCAATGATACTAAAAGCGACTGCATGCGATCTATTGGCAGAGATGGTAATGAATTGAATTTCAAAATCCCTAGCTACAAAGAAGAAGAATTGACCCATACAAATTTTGATGACAGTCGGATTGCACGACAGGGATTTGCAAGAGGTTTGTGCGTGATCAGAAAAAATTTAGTTGCTGTGGGATCTTCGCCTTCAACAATTAGCATCTTTGATTTAGAAAATAAAAAACGAATAGCGAGTGTTAACCTAAGCATGGATATTAGAAACGCAATTCACGGTTTAGAAGTTTGGCCCTATGAAAGGTTACTGGATAGTTAGATGCCAATACAATGATCAGGATGCATTTGAAGAATATGCGTCTTTAGCCACTAAGATAGTGGCGGATAATGGTGGTAAATTTCTGATCAGAGGCGGGCAACAACTACAAATGGAAAATGGCAGTTATGAAAGAACCGTCATGGTAGAATTTCCCAACCTAGAACTCGCCAAAGAAATCTATCACAGTCAAGAATATCAGGAAGCATATAATATTATTGCATCTTCCGCTGAAAGAGATTTTGTAATTGTAGAGGGCTTATAAAAAAGCTTTCCCAACAGACCATCCACTATCAATAATTTGTAATATTAGGTTGTTGTTGGGTTATGCAGTGGATACCACCTCCACCAATCGCAATATCTGAAATTTGTATTTGTACCACCTCTCTATCGGGATAAATTTTCTGATAAGTTTCTACTGCAAGTAGATCTCGCTCGTGGTTATAGCCAGGAACAATTACTGCTCCATTTGCCAAATAAGAATTAATGTAGGATCTGCATTCGTCAAACTCAAGAACTGAATAATCTCCCTCATAAATAAAATCTATTTCCAAAGTTCTGCCTTTTGCATCTTTAATATTTTTCAGTGCTTTCACATTGTTCTGCCCTACTGGGTAGTGTGGATCTGAAGAATCAGGGCTAATCTCAACCAATATCCTTCCAGGCTCAATAAAGGCTGCAATCCCGTCTATATGTCCGTCTGTCCCCGTTTCATTTGGATCTCCTGGAATCCAGATAACCTTGGAGGCTCCCAAAGTTCTACAAAGTTCAGATTCTATTTCCTTCTTGGTCAAATGTGGATTTCTATTTTTGTTTGGGAAACAGGATTCTGTGGTTATAACAGTACCTTCACCATCAACTGTTATCCCCCCTCCTTCTGCAATCATCGTTGATATATACTCATCAACACTCACCCAATCAAGTATTCGAGATCCCATCAAAGCATCTTGATCATAGGGTCTAAATTTATCTCCCCAAGCATTAAATTCCCATGTCGAACCAGCTAGAAGTCCTGAATCATTTATAAGAAAATTTGGTCCTGAATCACGAGTCCAAGAGTCGTCAATAGACATCTCAATTATCTCAACATTCTTGGACAAATAAGCTCTTGCATCATCTAACATCGATGGCAAAACCAACAAATTCACTGGTTCAAACTCAGCAATTGTATTGGCAACATCGGCATAAGCTTTTTTAGTTGCCTCAATATTGGGCCATAAATCAACTCGAGCAGGCCATGCCATCCAACAACAGGTATGCTTTTCCCATTCACCGGGCATAAACAAGCCAAGATCTCTTGGATCTTTCATTTTTGGATTACTCATGGACCAAATGTTTCCTTTTGATTGAAATGATAAAAAATAAGACGGCGACCATATAAATTAATATCGTAACTTGCAAAAGACCATCATAATTACTGTTTTGGCCCACAAGATTTGCTCCAAGTGCTGCTCCGATTGCAGCCCCTATTGTGGCAAAGGAATTACCTGCAGCAAGGGCGCTTCCCTTTTTATCTAAACTCGCAAGATAGCTCTGAATATATGGCAAAAGCAATGACCAACTAAATCCCATTAAACACATTCTTATTGTATAAGTTAGATAAGTTTTTGAAATGATTAAGAGACTCATGCCTAACAGGCATCCCAAGAATCCAAATAAAAATGGCGGCAGTAAACCAAATCTTTTGCCTATTACAATACATACCATTGATCCAGGAATACCAAGCAGAGATGCAATCAACATAATTTTACTCAGTGATTGATCTTCTATAGAAATGGCTACACCTATTCTTTCAATGTAAGTAAATTGAGCTACACCCGACATTTCATGAATACCAAAACCAAGAACTGCAAAAACAGTTGCTCCTGTTAACAACACTTTCAATTCCGATTTTGAGTCTTGGTTTGATGTGGGTTGCATTTTCAGGTCAGGAAAATTTCTGACCATTAACAATGCAATAAAATCCAAGATCGCTAAAGATAAATATAAGCCTTGAACACCAAGAAAATCTGAGTATAGAATTAAATAATATAGACCTAGTCCACTGAGCGAATACTGCATCAAGATAAATAAACCGTATCCCCGCTCATAGTTTTGAAATGATGCTATTGAAGTATACACAGCAATATTTGCCACAGTTATCAGAGTGCCTAGCAAAAATCTAATCATTAAAAAATAAAGCTCAGGCCTTGCATTGAATGATGAATATAGGTCAATAATCATTGCTAAAAATAGACAAACATAAGCTAGTCGCTTCAAATTTAAGCGGTGGATGTAGACTGAAATAATGAGTAATGTTAATGCTGATCCAAAAGATCCAAATGCCATGACCCAACCGGCATATTCTTCACTGAAACCTCCATGATCTACCAAAGTGCCAACTATTGCTGGACCGATCAAAACTGGCATCATAGTTATGCATCCAATTATTGAAAAAATAAAGAATTTTGAAAAGTTTTCGAATCGCATACTCAGAATTATAACTTAATTGAAAACCTCTAATTTCATTAACATTTGTGAAATATAACTAAGATTTGTTGTAGGCTTAAAGAATTATTAATGAAGTAAAGGGAATATCCAAAAAAGGTCGTTTTATGATTAAATTATTTTACTTGCTAACATTTATGTTGCTCGCTAGCCCACCTGCTGAGGCTCAGTACCGGTATCAGAAAGACTTTACTGCTGAAGACTTTTTGAAGCGCCGCACAGCAGTTTATGAGGAAATTGGCGACAATCTTGCTCTCATTCAAGGAGCAGAAGAAGTTCAGGGCTTTATAAAATGCCTTTAGTAAAACCTCTTTTACCAGAAACTAATTTAGAAGTTAAAAAACTTGCAGAGTTTTTTAATGAAACCTTAGGTTTTTGTCCCAACTCAGTGTTAACAATGCAAATTAGACCTGAGATTGCTACTGCTTTCATTAATTTAAATAAAGCAGTGATGGAGAATTACGGAAGAGTCACTTCAGCTTTGAAAAGGATGATAGCCTGGGTAAGCAGTAACGCAACTGGATGCAGATATTGCCAAGCACACTCGATTAGAGCAGCAGAAAGATATGGAGCTAATCCTGAACAACTTGAAAATATTTGGGAATACAGAACACATGATGCGTTTAATGAGGCTGAAAGGGCAGCATTAGATTTTGCTTTAGCAGCCTCTCAAATTCCTAATGCAGTTGATCATCAGCTGGAAGAAAGGTTACACAATCATTGGGATGAAGGAGAAATAGTTGAAATTCTAGGAGTTATATCTTTATTTGGTTTTTTAAATAGATGGAACGACAGTATGGGTACAAGCATCGAGGAAGGGGCAATAGAATCGGCTGAAAAATATTTAACTAAAAATGGCTGGAATAAAGGTAAGCATAACTAAGCAAGTCTTGTAAACTACTGAAAGTATGAAGAAAATTATTTTAATCGCTAGTCTACTACTCTGCTCTAATGGGTGGAGTGGGAATGAATATCTGCCCTATGATGAAACTGCAGACGCCCAAGCTGAGTTGAATGCTGCAATCAACACTGCAAAGATGGTAAACAAACACGTGCTAATCGAAATGGGAGCCAATTGGTGTCCTGACTGCAGAACTTTGGGTAGATATTTTCAACGAGAGGATATCAAAGTTTGGTTGGACGAACGCTTTATTGTTGTTGCTGTTGATGTTGGCCAGTGGGATAAGAATTTGGAAATTGTTGAAAAATATGGCAACCCCATTAGTGAAGGTATTCCTTCATTGGTAGTCCTGAACGCAAATGGCGAGATGCAATTTGCAACACTTGCTGGTGAGCTTGCCACAGCAAGAAATATGAGTGGGAATGATCTTATTACTTGGCTAAAGGAAAAGATTCAACCTGTAATTGATTGATTCAATCAAGTATATGACCAAAGAAATTTCATCGATGAGGATTGCAATCACTGCAGCTGCTAGTGGAATCGGTTCTTATATAGCCACAGAACTTAGTGCATTGGGTGCACAAATTGCAATTTGTGATCATGATGAAGAGCGTTTAGAAGCTTTTAAAGAAAACCACAATAATATATCGGTAACAAAAGCAGATGTAGCCATTGAGAGTGAGGTAGTTGATTTTTTCAGAGACATCAACAGTAACCTCGGAGGCCTTGATGCATTGATCAATAATGCTGGCATATCAGGACCCACAGCAAATCTCGAAGATGTAGAGTTTTCTGATTGGGAAAATACCTTATCAGTCAATCTCAACAGTGCATTTCTGTGTAGCAAAGAAGCTATACCCATGATTCGAAACTCAGGTGGAGGTTCGATCATCAATATCGGATCAAGTTCATCCTTCTTTGGCACCCCATTACGATCTGCTTATTCGGCATCAAAGTGGGCATTAATAGGATTGACAAAAACATGGGCGATGGAATTGGGTCAAGACAACATCCGTGTCAATGCAATTTGCCCCGGATCGGTTAATGGCCCGAGAATTGAAAAGGTAATCAAACAAGAAGCCAGTGAAAGAAATACAGATCCGACTATGATCAAGGAAGCCTATTTAAACCAAACTTCACTGAGAACCTTCATTGATCCAGAAGAAATTACTGGGATGGTAAAATATCTACTGTCACCCATCGCATCCAAGATTTCAGGACAAGCAATGTCAATAGATGGACACACAGAAAGCTTAAGCCAAATTAGAACCAAAGAGGACCATAACGAGTGAAAGCAGTTTGGTATGAGTCTATTGGGGAAGCAGAACAAGTCCTAAATTATGGAGACTTGGAAGACCCTCAGATTAACGATGGCGAAGTATTAGTCAAATTGAATACATCCGGGGTTAATCCTTCTGATGTAAAGATTAGAGCTGGAGCAAGAGGAGAATTGCAATTTCCCCGAATCATCCCTCATTCGGATGGTGGCGGTATTATTGTAGAAGTTGGTGAAGAGGTCAGTGAAGATAGGATTGGTGAACGAGTATGGATCTGGAACGGTGCTTTTGGAAGAGCTTTTGGGACCTGTGCTGAACTGATCGTGCTTCCCTCCTCGCAAGCGGTTGCTATGCCTGAGAATGTTTCATTTGAAACCGCTGCTTGCTTAGGCATACCAGCATCAACTGCCTATTACGGTATCTTTGCTGATGGTCCAGTAAAAGATCAAACTATATTAATAACTGGAGGTGCCGGAGCTGTAGGTTATCTAGGCATACAACTTGCAAAATGGTCAGGAGCACATGTTATCTCTACAGTCAGTGGTGATGATAAAGCGACCGTAGCTGAAGCTGCTGGTGCAGATCTAGTGGTGAACTACAAAACAGATAATGTTATTAAGGCGGTCAATGATTTCACAAAAGGTCATGGAGTCGACAGAATACTTGAGGTTGAATTCGGTGGAAATTTATCCGTCAGTGAGCACGTGATAAAAAACAATGGTGTGATTGCGGCTTATGGTTCTGTTGCTGAAGCTAACCCCTCTGTACCTTTCTATAACTTGATGTTCAAAAGTGTGAAATTAAATACCTATCTCATCTATATCGTTGCAGACAGTGATAGAGCTAATATCAATCAAGGGATTAATGCTGCCCTTAGTGATAATGCACTCACTCCCATTATTGCTAAATCCTTCCAGTTGTCTGAGACTGTTAATGCCCATCAATCAGTGGAAGAAGGTTCCATTATTGGCAATGTTGTGATCAATATTTGAAAAAATAATGAAACAAATAGGTCGAACCCTCATCACTCTAATTCTCTTTCTTACTCCTATGAAAGCAACACTATCTGAAGTGAAAGTTTCAATTAACCTGCACAATTCACAAATAGAAGGGATGTTTGACAATGACTATGAACTGTACATCTTCAGAGGGATTCCCTATGCTAAACCCCCAGTAGGAGATCTACGGTGGCAATCACCCGTTCCTTTATCGCCAGATCCAGAAGTTATCAATGCTCAGAACTTTAAACCTGCCTGTATGCAAGATGAATACACTACCGTATGGTACCAAGATGTCGCAGAGCTGTTTGATAATCCTCGCTCTGTTTTTCAACATGTTGATGAAGTAAGTGAAGATTGTCTCTATCTCAATATATGGACAAATTCCCTTGATCAGACCAGTAAGAAACCTGTCATGGTTTGGGTGCATGGAGGGGCAGATACAGCGGGATGGTCCTATGAGCCCAATTATTTAGGTCATCATCTTGCCAACAAAGATGTGGTGGTGGTCTCTATCAATTACAGATTGAATATCTTTGGTTTTTTTGACCACCCTGAGATGTCGAATCAAACTGGAAATTTTGGTCTTGAAGATGAAATTATGGCCTTGCAATGGGTCAAAGATCATATCTCATTTTATGGGGGTGATCCTGAAAATATTACCTACTTCGGGGAATCAGCGGGTGGAGCTCATGTTTCCTATTTAATCGCTTCACCAAAAAGTAGGGGTTTATTTAAAAGAGGAATCATCCAAAGCGGTGCCTATAATCTATACAACTGGAGATCAAAAGATAAGGCACAGAAGTTAGGAGTAAAGACACAAACTGTATTGAATGCCCCTGATTTAGAAACCATGAAAACTCTATCAGCTGAAAAGCTATTATCAGCTTCAATAAGTCTTAACTATCCCTATAAGCCAAGCATCGATGGTGAATTGATACCAAACAATGTGGCTCAATTACTTGAGGAAGGGTCATTCAATAACGTTGATCTGATGATTGGCAGTAACAAGAATGAGGATTATATGTATATTGATGAAGCCATCACAGAGAATGATATTAATCAGCTTATTGAGAAATACTATCCAGAGCATCAAGACCAATTACTCTCATTGCTGGATCTAGAAGATCCAAGACTTGCCATGGATCATCTGACAACAAATCAACAAACACTTTGTCCTTCCATTTTCATTGCCAAGTCTCTTGCAAAAAATGGAAACAAAGTCTATCAATATCATTTTACTCGAATGCGAAAAGGCAGTGAGAAGATACTTTCTTATCATGGCGCGGAAATACCCTATGTTTTTAATACCCATGATGAATGGCTGCCAACTAATGAAGATGATGCACAACTGACTGAAGCGATGATGGAATACTGGATTGAATTTGCAAAAAAGGGAACACCCAATTCCATCAATAATCCAACATGGAAAGAGTTTGGGACTGAAGAAAATTACTTGATATTAGATCTGCCATTGCTGAATTCATCAAAGCTGGAAAATGAGTTTTGTGAAATCATGATCAATGAGCTAGTGCAAAGAGCAAATTACTAATTCAGTGCTTTATAGCCTTTCAAAAATAGTGATCACTCTGAAACGATGATTGGTTGATTTAACCATTCCTATTACGCCTATTATTCTGTATGTGTCTTTTCTATACATAGGCAATACTTGATCCAGCCAGACGATGTGCGTACCCTTGTTAATTCTGGATAATGCCCTCATTACCTTATTTCTTTTGACCATAGTTGGTTGATAATTTTCTGCATCTTCCACACTATAGGGTGGGTCTGCCAATACTAGATCATAATTATTTAGGGGAACATTTTCCAAATCTTGAGCATCATTTACAAATGTAGGCTCCATATCTGGGTTCAAATCAACTGTATCACCAGAAAGAACTGATTGATCAACCCTACCTGAAAATAGATGCAAAATATTTGTCTTTTCAGGAAACAAGGCCTTAATTCTTCTCAAATATCCAGCAGGATAACCGCCATAATAACCACTTTTAACACCATAGGCATTGCCCATAATCCAAGTCCCTACAATGCGATCATCCTCTGATATAAATAAAGAACCAGGAAACTTAGTTACGTCTTTATAGTTATCTATTCTTTCCTGCAATAACATTTAGATTAAATAGATCTCAAATACCACTCAAAATCTTTATTGCCAATCTGAGAATGAAAACGATCACATTCACAACGCCTAGAGTACAGAAAAACTTTACTATATTCTTGCCCCAAATAGTTAGGCAATATGTTGGCATTTTCAAAAACACTCAATGCCTTTTCCCATCTCACAGGGAGTGTAATTTCTGGGTCAATGACCTCACCTTCAGCAATCATTTGAGGTGGTTTTGTATTATTTTTTAGCCCATCACTTATTCCTCCAAGAACAGCTGCCAAAACAAGATAGGGATTAGCGTCCGCCCC
>Ga0208128_1000117_pt1 | contig 32171 bp, 23 predicted proteins | sample ETNtaG_35_FD_185758 | JGI IMG/M metagenome (GOLD analysis project Ga0208128, IMG submission 185758) | Marine microbial and viral communities from oxygen minimum zone, Eastern Pacific Ocean - ETNP201306PF51B (SPAdes) (version 2) | ecosystem: Environmental > Aquatic > Marine > Oceanic ... | reverse complement strand
GGGATCGATCAAGATGCCGATGGATTCTATAGCGAGTATTCACCGATGTACGCTATGCTCTGTAACATGTGCCTTTTGCAGGTAGCGAAGCGGCTGGATCGGCCGGAGTTGCTCATACCTGTGCGGAAGAATCTCGAACTGCTGCTCTCACTCTGTCACCCGGGCGGACAGGTGGCTAGCGAGTTCAGCGTACGTGCCGACACGGGAAAGCTTGGCGTGTTGCATGCGCTGGTGGAAATGGGGATTCTGGACCGAAAGGGCGAGTATCTAACGATCGCTCGGGACCACCTCGACCGGCAACTGCGTACGCTGGATGACAGGCTAGCCGAAGCCGAGGCGGATGGTAGCAATTCGTTCGGAACACTGCTTGGGGAGACATCGGAACTGATGGCACTCGCGGCCCTACCGGCGACGGAAGTAGAATCGAAGCCAATACCGGACAACTACCGCCTTAGGACATCCGCATTCATCAACCGCCAACGGACAACCGTGCGTATCAGGCGAGGTAGACTGAGCATGACCGCCGTCGGCAGGAACGACTTCACAAACTTGATGGCCGTCCGTTACGGGGACGCCGTCGTCGATGGAATGAGGATCCTCTACAACTACTATGGGATGCACGGCGTGACCGACGAGAACCTACCGGAAGAGGGCGACGAGATAGTTTTCGCAGGGAACTTTACTGAGTACATCGACGGACCGACTCCTGAACGTCGCATCGACCACAAGCCCGAACTCCATTACCGCCTTGGTATTAGCGAGATCGATGGTGGACTTGCGCTATCGTTCAGAGCGCACGCACGACACAAAGTCAGCCTTCAATTGGAGTTTGCTGCGCGACCAGAAGGCTATCTGGAGATCGGTGGTCAGACTATACCTCTTCTAGACGGTGAGCGCCACTACCTAAATGGCCCAACCCGTATCGTAAGCGGTACCGATGCGCTGGAGTTTGGAGGCGACCTTACCGTACAGCATAGAGAACTAGCTGACGGAAACTTTACCAAGCAACCCCGAATAACGAGTCTCATCGTCGCCCCGCGTACCCCTTACGAGGGGATCATCACGATCCGAGGGTATGAGATATAAGTAGGTATTTTTCCATGCTGATAAGTTCTATGTTCCCACTAAAAAAATCGGGTAACAATTGAGAGGAATTAGGGTATTTTTTCACCTATTACACTCGCCTAGCTGATACTTATCCAGCTTAAGGTTACGCTCATAAGCCTCCTAATCGTCGGTGTGATAACAAATGCCAACAGGATCAAGCCGTACTGTCAACTGCTTGAAAACGATGTCCTCTTTGCTGGCTTTGGACGGTATTGATGCTGAAGCCTAGATTATGAATGTCAATTTCTACATTGTAAAAACACGATCTATCTTGTCATGGCCAGCTAGCGAAGTCGTTTCAACTGAGGCTTAAACTTCTCCAATGTCTTTCCGGTAGGTTCTAAATAACGTTTCCTTTCACTAGTTCCTGTAGTCTGTTCCAAGTATCATTCTCGACTAAAATCCCTTCCCGTTGCCGTCGTTCGCTCTCTTGGTAGGAGCGCTCCCCCGGTACCAGTACAGAATTAAAACCGTCGATAGCGGGCGTTTGATGAAGTCGGTCGACCAAGCCATCGGCGGTCGATTTCAAGTCGCTGAGCGGTAGGAAAAAAGCCGGGTTAATGGCGATGATCAACGCGCCTTCGACCCGCTCTTCGACATTAGCCAGGGTTATCGCCAGCAGATTCAGCATAAAGGTCAATCCGGACCCTTTCTGGCCACCGGTGATTCCGCCTAATGGTAGCAGACCGGCTTCTCCATTGGAGAGGTCCGCCTGTGGGTCGGTGATGGGTTGTCCCTGTGGGTCGATCAACCATCCATCTGGGCAAGATTCGTTTCTGGTTCGCTTCATCAGGATCTTGCCGAAGGGAGCGACGCTAGTCGCCATGTCCAGCACAATTGGAAACGGTTTATTGCTGGGGGCACTGATGGCAAGCGTACTTTGGTAGAGTCGACCTGTTCGTCCACCATAAGGCACCACTGCTCCCGCCGACCGACCAATGATGACAATCCCGATTTGGTCAGCAGAGGAGATCTGTTCCGCATACGCCCCCAGTTGTCCACAGTGGGAGTAGTTAGTAGCTGTGACCAGGCTTAAGGGGGCTTGGAGCGATTTTTGCCTTGCCAATTCAGCTGCACGTGTCAGCACTACCTGACCAAAACCGTGATGCCCATCAATTTGCGCTGAGGTGGCGGTCTGGTTCTCGATTTGAAGTGGTGCGTTCGGCCGAATCTGTTTCGACCTAATACCGCTGATATAGGACGGAATTCGGACGACACCATGTGAGTCATGACCTGCCAGATTGGCTTTGATCAGCAGACGGGTTACCAATTGTGCCTGCTCCGGTTCTACCCCGGCTCGATCGAAGGTTTCGAGACTAATGTCTGTTAGGTGGTCTACTGAGATGATTGGCATAGAACGACGATTTGAATCGGGAGTGAAGCATTATGACTGAGAACAAAAATTGCGAACTCATTTTCCATAGATAGTTCTGTCTTTTCCGGCGTCTACTTTTACTCGAACCCAGAATTCTCCGAATTTATTCGTGAGAAATATGTCAGCAGGATTGCTTGTGGATCAACAAGAACGCTGGAACAAACTAGGAGTATTAGAACCAATGTCCACCGCAGGTCAGTATCTTAGCGAAGATCTCTAATTTTCGCAAGTCCAAAAGTACTCGTGGTCGGGAACATTAGCTGTAGCGATTGGGCGCTGACGGAGTTGTTCACTGTGATGAGAAACTGCTGGTACACCGTCTACTCTTTTTAGTCGAAATCTGCTGCTTCTTCTGTTGGCTGGCTGGGTTGATTGGTTAGCACTATCCTTTATCAGAAATGACAGTCTAATGATTAAGCCATTATAAAACCTTCGCAAAAAACAAATTAAGCAGGGCTTCTTGTAGTAAAACCGTGATCAGCATAAGCATAATCGCTACAGGAAGCCCATCATGGGTATTTTAGCATTTTACAATGTGTACCGAGCAGAATAAGCCAATCGATGTTGAATATAGAGCAGTATCTGTGCGATGCCGAAGGTAAATGTTTTTTAGCCGGAGATGTAAAGACAATGATAATAGGTAATGGCAAAATCACTACCAGCTTTGGTCAAGGCGAGATGGCTTTACCAATCCGTATAACATTTCATAAAATAGCCCATTCACGGTGACATAGCGATTTAACCGCTTCCGGATTGGCTGTAAATTGGTTCTAAGCATTACAACTTACATTGACAATTAATGAATGTATTGCTTCCAACCCCAAATCATGTTCTTTTCCTTTTAAGGTGCTCCAGAACAGCGGTAAGACCTTCCGGCAACAGGTAGTAAGGTCTTGCAGCGCCATCCACTGCATAGCGATGGGAAGGATAGTAGTAATGCGAACTAAAGCGTTCTTCAAAGGCTTTCCGTACAGCAACTATGCTCCCAGATGTTCCACTATCCTCCACGATAGCATCCAACAAGCCCAGGGCATAACCTGTAGATTTCGCCAATGCGCGTTCATAGTATCCCTCAGACGAAACCACTTCCGTTAGAGTGGAAAGAAGCGTCTCCCGGTCCTCAAGCCTGGGAACGTCTGGCTCCACCAGACCATAAAGTTTCAGAGCACGCTGGATCTGTAGCATCTCACCGGCACTCAATAAATTTAGACAAAACCGGACTGGCATTTCAAGTACATTGTTACGCAAGCGTTCCAGATTGAAGGAAACATCCTCCAGCTCTTCTCCTACTACTTCTATCTGCTCCATGTCACATGACCCCAATCCATATTCAGTGCAGAGACTAAACGTCTCATGTTCGATTGCAGTGATACCGGCCATCTGACATGCAACCGTGTCTGTAGCGACCGGGTTCCGTCCACCAATCAAAGTATCGAGGTGGATCCAGTTGCCTTTTCCATCACTACCCTCTAGTGCGTCGATGATGGCCAGGTGGGTCTTGACCACCGAATTCATGGCGCATATGGACATGGATACTCTAGGTTGATGGGCACCAAGTTCACTTCCCACTTCACCAGGGAGGGCATACCCAACATCATCTGCGCGCTGTTGTGAGTCCTTGTTATGACCATAGTGACGCGCGCCATAGAGACCAATGAGGTTCTTGAGGCTCAAAGAAACAGGGGTACCTCCCTAGAGCTTAAATACTGGCAAAGAGATCAATATATCGCTCTTGACGATTGCCCTGGGAATCATCACATAATCACGTCCCAGTCCAGGTGGCACAGGTATCTTAATGCCCTCCTCCAGATTCAGATCCACCAGCTTCGCTCCATAGCGTGCGGCGATATATCCCATATTCTGGAAGCGGAATCCCTGGGTGGTATAGGCATCAGCAGAGCCTTCCCCGATCAGTATCTCTTTTGGCATGGTGTCCGCCACCATGCGCACAACTGCGTCTACTACTTTGACAATGCTACACGTTCCTTTGACATCTCAACCTTCCTCCATATTGATCATCTTCAATCATATGTCCATTTATCTTCAGCCCTATCTTGGGGTGCAAAGCCCAATACGTCGCCAGCATGCTCAATGCCTACCCATCGCCAGTCATTGTTAGACATACCGTAGAATATGTCAAATCGGAGCGATTCATCGGCGTTGACGCAAAGCTCAAAGATCTGGACAATGTCCCGCACACTTGTAAAGATGCTGGCGCCCTGAGGTGGGCTTGGCCGGAATTGGGGAAGCCAGCAGGAACATCCTCGTACCGTTTTTCAAGGATTGCCTTATAAGGCTCCTCTTCGGGGTACCCATTGGACACGGTGATGCTGCTGGCTGCAATGATCCGACCGACTCCCGCCTGTCGGCAAGCCTCAAATGCGTTATATGCGCCAATGATATTATTGTTCAGCACACTCTCCCAGGTATTGGGACTGGGATCCGCCGCCAGGTGCACAACCACATCCATGCCCTGGACGGCACTTTGCAACCCTTCCATGTTTGTCAGATCACATAGATGAAGCCGCTCTTTGGGAATATTCAACACCCAGTTCCCGGGTACTCGGGCTGAAAACGTCGCCGACCGGTCAAGCGCATAGACATCATACTTTTCAGGCTGCTCTTTCAGCCTCTTGAAAACTGCATTGCCGATTTGACCTGTAGCGCCTGTAACCAGAACTTTCTTGAGGGACATTGTATCATTACTCCTCACTATTCTAAACAAACTTCGCTTTATCCAATTGATTTCTTAAACTCCATAGGCCTGTTACTCCCTTGACTGATAGCAATGCCGTAACCTCATCTATTTTAGAAATGTCTGCCCCAGACTTTGCAGGTATCTCTTGCTGATGGCCGCGGCTTCTTTCGAAGTATAGGGCGCTTTTGGTGTGCCATCGAGTTCCACCATGACATAACCGTCGTAGTCAATCTCTGCCGGAATCCCAAGTATGGCGGATATATATATCCACTACACCTTCACCAAGAGGCAGGTAACACACATAGCCGGTGAAATCTATTTCCTGGCCGTCGTCATCTTTCTTGACCTCAACTACCCACGAAATCCTTGAGGTGCACGTGCTCGATCATTGACTTGAAATCGCACCTGGTCATCACTGAATCGCTTCCACCCTTAGCAATCCAGCAATCTGGGCCCGCCTCCGGGCCAAAGGATACCATGTCTGAATCAACTTTATTCATGAACATATATAGATCTCTTCTTCTGTCTCAACAGTTGTCCCGGTATGCTGATGGAAACAGTATTTGATCCCAATATCCAGAAGTCGCTTACCTATTTTGTTGGCAATCTGGGCCATATCTTTATAGTCATCTAGCGAATAACTTTTCTGACGGCGATCTTTTGCGCCAAAAGCAGCGACGGAACTACCTGGATTCTCCAGGATTTTACTCCATGTTACTACAGTTTCTATTTCCGCGGCTTCATCATCATGAAGTCCTTGAGGTGCACATGCTCGATCATTGACTTGAAACCACTAGCTATGGCCGTACTTGTCCAGAAGGGCTTTGTACTCCCCCAGTCTCTCATTTTCCCCCCTTATCGAGAATCCAACCAAAGAATTCGAATGCGTAATAGCCCAACGCGGTCGTGCGATTGATGAACCATTCTGCCTGATAGCCTTCGTGGATATCCGGCGGAATGGGATAGAAGCGGTTGCAGCCAATACGCATCGTACCCTTGACATCCATATTTGTAATCGTTTCTTCAGCGAGGGGATGTCCGCCTGTCTAGCATCCCTATTTACTGACAAGCCTCAACGAGAGTTAGCAGACGAGATACTTGTGGCTGTAACTGTGAAAGTAATCATCTGTTGCCATTCCCTTGTAGTCTCTCAAGCCTCATAGTATTTGGCTCTAGTTTCTTTTTGGAAATCTCAATTTCCTTATTTCCGTTATAGAACTTGAAATGTTCCGTACCTGACATTCGGATGGCCTCAACATCCTGTACCAATGCAACTTCACGTTTGAATCATTCTCATATGCGATAGGGCAACAGCATTTCGTCCAGGAATTTGCTGGTCATTGCATCAACAAGGTAGATTTTATCATCGAAAACGACAGGTTAAAGGTAATGGATTTCCAGCGGTTTTGATACCTGAGACCATGTGTTGGTCGTCGGGGCGTAGACGTTAGTGGGTTGATCGCCTTCCCATTAATGAGATAGAACTTTCCATCTGTTCTATAAACGCACATTTATGACGTTTGATAGGCGAGCCATCTGTTTTAACGGTTTTCCACGTCCCAATAATTCCTTCGTCTTAACCGGCCGTGAATCCCTGTGCATTAGAGAAATGCACGTAGGGAGTCAATCGCAATCAACGGCAGGAATCCTCAAACGACGCTCATTTTGATAGTATGTCCTTATCTATTGATTCATGTGTTATTGTCGGGAGAACTTCTGAAATCGCCCATCGAGTTGACCAACAATGATGTCACTGTTCGGGCAATAGGTAATACGTGTGACGAACTCAACTGACCAATGCCTTTTCCCGGTTCACTGAAGAATCCGATGACTTTACCCGACATATCAACTTTAGTCACCCGGCCGTTTGGGTGGTCGCAGATGAAGAAGAACCCGTCCGTGTACACCAGATCAGAGGGGCGACCGATGTGCTGCCATTGTGTGATGAATGTCCCATCCGGTGCGAAAACCTGAATTCGCTAGTTCTCCCGGTCGGCGACGTAGACGCGACCTTCATCATCGACATTAATGGCGTGTGGAAGGGCAAACTCGTTCGGACCTTCTTCGCCCGAGCCCCATTGGAGAAGAAAATTACCCTCGGCGTCGAATTTTGTAATGCGCTTGTTGCCGCAGCCATCTGACACATACATCTCGTGCTGTACGTTGAAAGCGATGTCCGTTGGCTGATTGAAATGTGTGCGATCTTCCCCGGAGACATCTTTTGTTCCCAGCGTGAACAGTACCTCTCCCTGTGGTGAGAGTTTGTAGATAATATGTGATCCGTCATCGGTCAACCAGACGTTATCATCAACATCAACAGTCACCATGTGGGGACGACCAAAGGAGATATGATCCCAGGAAAACAGCAATTTCCCCTCGGCATCGAAGCAAAGCAGGAGTGGCGCATCATGACCCCGGTGAAAGATATAAACGCGGTTTTCCGAGTCTGCCGACACGCCGGCGACCTGTCCGAGCATCCAGTCTTCAGGGATTTCTCCCCAGCCGGAAACAACCTTGTATCTTAAATCATTTGGGCTTTCTTTGACTTCCCAAGCCCGTGTCCATAACAGTTCAGAATTTGAATGGCTCATCAGTCTCCTTCATCTTGAGAATACCTCTCGTTGTTTAGGAATTGCGCGCAAATAAGTTGGACATTTAACCTGGTAAAGGTTACTAAATCGCATATCCTTAACTAAATCGGACGTTAACGCCTTCCAACTCTTTCGAAATGAACTCACGGCAATCACTAACTGATTTGAGATGGGGATGATCTTTCGATTCCATGTCAAACATCAGATCAGCTGGTCCTAAATCGATGTAAGTGATGCCTGGTTTAACCAGCGTGCGTATGTTCAAGACTGACTTGAGGGACTCGACCTTGAATCCAAGGATTCCGTTCTCGTTCCACCATCTGGCATATTCCAGGCGGTCTTTTCTCTTCTCGATGCCATATCCTACCCATTCCCCCCAGCTTCTTCTGCCGATTGGCGGGAAGTAGAATGAATTAATCGCTTCGTCAACAACATCTTCTGTCTCGACCTCGGGAACCTTGATTGCGAATACGCCGAGATCACAGTAATTTCCAAGGCGGTAAGCGTGTTGAGTATGTTTAATCCGCAACAGAACCGGCACACCTTTTTCTTCAGCAGCTTTACTGATACGGGAAATATCCCATTCAGTATGAGGACCATGCTGACAGTCGATATAGATTATCTCGCAACCAGTATCTGCAATGGTTTCATGCACCTGTTCTCTGGTTGAGGCCATGGAAATTCTTGATTGGGTGATTTTTTCCCCAGTCAAGTATCTGTCTTTCAAAGTTTTGGACATATCGAATCTCCTCGCATAGGTATGTGGAGTACTCTCCGGTTGTGAGGCGGGCTGCAGGCACAAGGTTCGAGGTGCATCTATCCCATTCCACCAAGGAGAAATTGGTGTCTGCTAAGAAAGGTTTTCATACCATTGCCGCGTGGGAAAAACCGACGATTGAGTCGTCAAAGTCTATCAAGTGATCAACCTTCAAAGCGGCTACTTTCTTAAACATCAGTTGTATAGCCTCACTCAACAGTTCCAGAAAGCCACCGCTAGTGTGGCAGCTTACATATAGGAATTATAAAGTACCTTTGTGTGCAAGTCAAACCGTGGCACCTGTTTTCGACCCTTTTTCCGCTGGCCGGTGTGACCTAGGTTGTGGTGATATAACGCGGCCGAAAGTGCCGGAAGCAACTTCTCTTCGTTAAATGCTGGAATGACAATGGATATCAACATATCCGAAGTAATCGTTTTACGCTATTAAACTACTCATGGCATTGTGGTTGCGCATGAAGCTACTCAGCTTGATTAAGGGTTGGCCACTAGAATAGCCTTTAGCCTGTTCATTAACGTTTTTGGGTGTTGGTATTCGCCCAGTTGTAACCGTTGGGATTCAATTCGGTTGGGAACACCCAGAGTTCGGCAAACATTACTGTATTCTGGCTGATGCCAATACATTCTGGGTAGAATTGCTAGATCAAAGTGAGAGATGCCGAGTGGAGAGGAATAGCGGCAGGTAACAGCTTTAGCCCCTAGCAGTTAGCCCAGTAAAAGATTGATGGGCGCAACGGAAGGTCCGATCGATAATATATAAATCAACTGACTCCAGCCGCTGCAGTTGCCCCATCGATTCGGCAGTTACCGCAGTGGCTAACAGATACCGAATCAGACCTTTTTCTAGTGGAACCTGGCCTACTATTCACGTAACGATTCATAACCAGTTATCCCGCCACTTATGCCGGAAAGAAATCTCTATAAGTCGATGGTCGCAGTTTTTGAGATGGTCCAGGATACCCAGCGACTGGTTGTAATGCCCCGGCTTACCATCGCTTAGGATAATAATCTGTTTTACGTTTTTTGGGATTGCAGGATCCGCATCAAGATCTATCTCTATCATTGTAGGCACAAAAAAACAATACGGGGCGTGATGATAGTGGGGATTGAAAAGTTTACCGTTATTGCCTAATTCCGACTCACTTAATGGTCTACTTGGGGTAAAGGTATCTTTAGTCTGAAAAGCTTCTTCTTGCACTCCCTGTAATTCCCTCAAACACAATTCCTGAGCTAATTGGAAATAGTTAGAACTGCGACAGAAAAATATTGACGTTTTCTGCTAATCGTTTCTAAGAGAAAAATTTTATCTTTTGCCTGGCTTTATGGGAAAAAACCTACCCTTCTTAGCCTTTACAACGAGGAGATAGCAACCTGAGATAGTCGGAGAGGGTCTTAACAGCATACTAAGTGAATTTTGTCGGTTAGATTGTGCCGATGCGAAGAAGGGAAGATATTACAATGAGGTAGAAGGAAGAGAATTGATGTTATCGGAAGAAGGCACAAAAGGGGGTTAGGGGCGAAAAATTTTTCACCCCCTGAAGATTAAGACTTATCGATTGGATATTTTCGTAGTATTCTGTTGCCTGTCTTCGAGACTGAGGATAATAGTCTCTGTGTTCGGTTCTCTAAGCCATTTATTATCAAACTGAATCGCTTGGATCTTTTTATGCTCGACCCACTGTTTTACGGTAACCATAGTAGCGCCTTTTAGCTGGGCATACTCTTTAACACTATAATTCCGATTTAGATTCATAGAACACCTCTGATTATGATCTATATTATCAATACGATCAATACCAGAATTTGTTTCATTTGCCTTCTACGGATACGATCTAACTGGCGCAGGCCAAATTGAGACGTGGATTTCAATGCCAGCCCGTGATAAAATGGTAACCCCAGAGTAACAAAGAAAAATAACGAAACGATGCAAAATGACAGCTATGCCAAAGGAGGTGGAAGGTGAAATTTAGAGTTGGTGTTATTGGTTGCGGACGTATCACCAGTACAATTGATGACGAACTGCAAAAACCACGTCGAGGTGGTATTATCCTTCCTTTACGCTATGCTGGTGGTTACGCACAGGCCGAGGAGACAGAGATCGTCGCCGCCTGCGATGCCATAGACGAAAAGTTAGAAGAGTTTCAACGTCGCTGGAATATGCCCAGAGGATATCGAGATTTTCGCCAACTCATCGACGAGGAACAATCCGAAATTCTCAATATTACCACACGTCCGGAATAACACACTGGAGCACTAATTTACGGGGTGGAACACGGTGTCTAGGGAATGCTCGTGGAGAGAAACCTCTATCTGTTCGCTAGCAGAAGCAGATGTCATTCAGGTGGCTTGTGAGCGTAACAGTGGTCATGTGAGAGTTCGATCCGCCGAGGCGAAACTGGGCGGTGTATCGTCGGCCCGTCAACTGATCAATGATGCTCGGTTGGGTGCAGTCCAATCAGTGGTTAGCTTTTCAGGCAATAACACCTGCAGGGAGGACATATGGTTTACTCCCTCGGTGCCCAATTGCCAACGCCGGGTGTCGAGAATCTATATGCGGCCATGATTCGATGGTAATAATTAAAAGGTAACGGATCTACGTTAGCCTGCGCCCTTCAATTCCCAATCAATCTTTTGACGGCTCGGACAGAGCCTCGCTCACCCGGAGCATCATTGGCCTAACCTTTTACCTTTGCTGTCCTAACGCCCTCTGTCCTTTCAAAGGGCGAGCCTTGGGCCGACGCTTGAAGTCTATACCTATACGAGTAACACCCCGCTGTTTCACTTGCGTATGAAAAAACACTTCGATCGGTTCTCACTGATGCTGTTTATCGGTTTGCATCAACAGGGAACAGAGCTTTTTTCGCCCCGGTTCTCCTTTTGCTGACCCTCCAGCACACATAAACCTTTACACTATAGGACTTGGTGACATGCAAACAAAATCTTGGATCTGCAGGCTAAAATACTCCCTGATAAGGAAAGGCTAGCTCCATCGCCAGAAATCCGGCTGTAGGCTGCATTATTAGTTGATTTGTTGTGCCTATGCTCGTTTAGCCACCGGTCCGTTGGCGATTGGATTGCCGCCAATCCGCCTTTCGTCAGCCGGTTCAAATTTAGGCTGATAATACGTGTCCAGCGTCCAGCGTCCAGCGTCCAGCGGATGCGATTGTTGGGTGATTTATTATCCAGCGAACAATACATACTATGCATTGGAAACTGCAGCAGGCCACCGGCCTGAAAATTATGGTTTGCCATTGGCCGCCAAATTGCTAGTTGGTTCGGTCGTCATCCACTCAATTGCGTAAGTCGAAATTAATTCGCTAGCCTCGGCTCTTGTTAGAACTAGAACAACCAATGCAACTCCAATTATCAAGACATTCATCAACGGTATCCAACTGGTGTGCGGACGTGTGGAGCCGCGTCCCATGTAAAACCAGTCGTAATGGCGATAGGTAGCCCTGCTACACTAAACATCCAAGCTGACCGATAAAATTAAAAGTACACACGTGGCTGGCCAAAAAAGCAACCCTAAAGGCGATCATTTTACCGTCTTATATACAGGTTCCAAACCGCTTCATCTTCCTGCTTAATTTTTTTGATCAATCTTCTCACGCTGAAAATAATCGCCGTTCACCACTCCATTGCGCTCCATTTTTATTAGTAGTTCCGCTTGCACCGCTTTCACGTTTTCGCTGCCCAGAAATCTACGCAGAAGGCAGGTAGCTATCCTCGGATATCCGTTGCCGCAAAGTATCCGTATCGGGTAACAGGTCATTTAACGGCCTAAGTTATCTGAACTTCTCTTCGGAAGGATCGAAATTATTCCCACACGATGCCCATCCACAGTTTCCCCTTGACCTAATTGTCGATGGATTTCTTATACTGAACGTTATTAATCAGTTCGATGGCCTACATAACCACTTGGATTATCAAACGCATCCTGCCACAAATGAGACCAATGCTGATAGTCAGTCAACACGCTATCCGGGTCAACGCGGCTTCTAACCACGAAATCGGGATGCGCTGTACGCCCGGTGTGATGACCAGTAGTTTGATAACGTAGATCTAAAGACCAGCGACAGCGGTCAGATTGGTTGGGTGAAGAGCGATGAATCACAAAGGGGTCAATCAGGATAACATCGCCTCTATCACACTCTAGGTAGATTGGCACCTCATCCGGCATCAGTTCTGGAACAACCATTGTCCCTCCTTCTTTTTGGTGCCGCAGATAACTTACGTCTTGTTTGTTGGGGATTACCTCTAAACACCCGTTTTCAACGCTGCTTTGACTCAACGGAATCCAGCAAGTAACTAGATTTGTATTTTCGGCCTCCTTCATCATTACGGCTGCATCCTGGTGCCAAGGAACCGCCCCCGACGAACTGCTACTTCCATCGCTTGAGGGTGGTTTAGCCCGGATGTGCTGAATTGGATTACAGGTAATTTCCGAACCGACTAACGGCTCAATTAAATCCAGTAGATTCTGGTTACCTAAGAACGCAAACATGGCTGGTTGCCGCATATACATAATATCTAGTCCATGTACCATTTCTGTTGACTGCGCCAGTAGTAGACCGAGCCGCTGATGGAAAGGGACTTCTGAATGTAGATTCTCTATTTTTCCCTCAGCCTGCAATTTTTTAGCCCGTTGATCAATGAAACCTGCGACTTCATCAATCACTGGTTGCGTATCACTCGGATCTAAAGCATCCTTAACCAGCACAAATCCGTGCTGGTTGTAAAGGTCGACTTGCGAACCTGTTAAAGACATAACATTACCTCTTTACCTACGTGAATTATTTATAGCCTAAAAAAGAGAAAAACCATACCGGTCAGAACCAGAAACATCTTCAGTCCTATTTATCCATTCTTAGCATTTGCTGGCCTCCTGATTTTCAACTGTGTTGGTCAAGTATAAAAATCTCTTGAACGCCAAACCCAATCGGTTGGTTATGTTGGTATCTAAAGGTTGCTGTATATTTGGCTAACTCCATTAAATCCTGCCACGATTTTTACTATTGGTTGATCAGAAAAGGTCGAATGGTGTTTTAACCGGGTTTTCACCTGTACCATTTGTTAAATCACTATCTTTGGGAGGGGATAAGTATCGTCTATTTTTCAGTGCTATTTTTTATGTCAGACCACTGTTTCAAACCAATTTCAACAATTTGATCATCAGGCCACTTCTCCATGTACTGATAGCTCGGATGACCGGATAGGTCTCTACACGGATTATGTCGCGTGTTGTAGCAACAGATCAGCAACCAACGTGGTTCGTCACTATCATTCGCATCGGAACTATGCAGAAGATTAGAGTGAAAAAAGAGGACATCGCCCTGTTCCATCTCGCAATAGACATGCTCAAGATTTTCCAAAAGTAAGTCGACGCGCTTTGGATCGGCACCAGTTTGGGTGCCGAAATGACCGTGTTCAATCCGTCCACATTTATGTGAACCTTTGATTACTTGTAGACAGCCGTTCGCCTTTGTAGCTTGGTCGACGGCAATCACCACACTGGCCATGTCGGGATAGAGGCAATCGTTATGATACCAATATCCGTAATCTTGATGCCACTCCCACCGCCCACCGACTTTTGCCTCTTTAACCATCATTTTATAATGGTAAAGGTAGATTTCGTCGCCAAGCAGTTTCTCTGTAGTATCAGAGACACGATGGCAACGCACAAAAGCGTTGTAAATATCGTTTCGTGGTTGGCTTGTCAACCAAATTTTGCTTTCACGTCCTTCGGTGTCACGAGCCGCGTGGACCTGATCTCGTTTTTCGGTATCTGATTTAGAGATCTTGAACAGCAGGTCTATTTCTTCTGCCTCGAATAGATCTCGCACCATTAAAAAACCGTCCGTCTCAAATTGACGGATTTGATCTTCGGAAACACTAAATTTTCGCATCATTGATTTTATAGCCAGCAAACCCTATAAAAAACTGGAATGAGTCACATGTAAATAGTGGTAAGTCATCGGTTAGACTCAGATGGAGATATATGGCTGAATCATCAGAAATCCATTCAAAATGGATTCCTAATGTCTTTCTCTCAAAATATCGCATATACTATCATAAGAGTAGAACATGTCAAGTTTTTGTGGTGACAAATAGAAATTTATTACTTGCCTATCGTCGCATAAGTTGAAATCTGCTGAGACTGGGTCTCGGGCATCCTGTCCAGTCTCAGCGGATATGGCACTTTACATCAATACCAACATTTAGTCAAACCCTTCGTTAAGCGGTTGTTGCAAACTTATAAATGGCCACAAACGAATTGACATTTGGCTGAGCTAGGTGTAGAAGTACTCACCAGAACTTCTCTCTCCTTCCGAGATCGAAGGATATTGATGCTACAGTAACCCATCCTTCTTGCCCGGACGGTAAGTTAAACTTACTGAATTTAGACTGTTTTTTATTTCAACCACGATTGTCACTCCTTAGGCGCAAATGCCGATCCAAAAACCACCTGAGCAATATCCAGAGATTGTGAATGTCACCCCGAAATCGATCAATGTCGTTACTATCTCTGAATTACTGACTTACAGGGCGTTAATCTGGAAGCCGACAGATCGGGAACAGCGATTTTTGATCCTGCACTATAATTCACAACACCTCTACTATCGAAATGGCCTTCCCGATTAGGTTTTTCCCGGACTGCCGCCTGACACAAGGGGCTAATCGAATTCGCTCCTTTCACCCCGATCGAACAAATTTATAAATAAAATATAACAAAACACAGTAGATTTATTATGAGTAATGCATGGATTAAAGAAGATGTCCGAATTGAAGGGCCCAACCTGAGCAAACAAGGAGACAACAATTATCTATCACCCGTTGAGGCCTGTTTAGAAACGTTGATGACATACGGAACAGATCGGTACGGTGCAATACATGCACCGATCTTGGTCAGTATTCTAGATATTGAAAGCAAAGAGTGTCCAGTAAGCCCTCTCCCCTTGGACCAACAGTGGCGAGTTCAACGCCCAATGCGGCGCAATTTGGCCGGAGCTAATATGCTGATGGATATGTCAACACTGAAGACGATGTATCATCTATCAGAGATAACGGGGATAACTAAAAGCGCTAATTTCGCCCAGACCTATATGGACTATTACATGATGCATTTAGTCGATGAGAAAGGTCTATTCTGGTGGGGATGGCATCGACACTACGATGTCTATAAAGATCAGATGACGGGGCATGGCGGCAATGTACACGAATTGCACGCTATGCACTGTATCGATTGGTTTCGTTTATGGGAGATAAATCCACCAGCAGTTCAGCGAGAAATAGAAGCCATTTGGGAGTGGCACGTTATCGATAAAGAGACCGGCGAAACAGACCGTCATGACAGTCAACAACCCGGATGCGACTTCAGCATGAGTGCAGGGGCCCACCTTTATGCTTTTGCCTTTTTATCACATCAACTACAAGACTCAAAATGGCTTGACCGGGCCAAATTACTGGCCAACTACTATTGGCGCAGGCGCAACCCGGCAACCGACCTTTTTCCGGACCGCCCAAATGCTGGAACCGACCGCTTCGATGGTGAACACTTTGTAACGGCTTGCGTTGGCCTGCATGGCCACGCCTTATTGAAATCCTATCAACTGACCGGCGACCCCCTATTTCGCGATTACGCAATCGCCTACCTTACCGCCTACGCAAATTACGGCTACGATCCAAAGGCCGAGAAGTTCTGGGGATCGCTTCGGTTGGATGGAACAGCGGAGACTGACAAGCGATTTTTAGACGGCTACGAAGCAAACGAACCAAGAGGCCACCTCGATATGTGGGCGCCCTACGTTTGCGGCTACCAGTACCCGATCTATACGGCCCAGGTCTACGCTTTTGCTTATCATCTGACGAAGAATCAACTATTCCTGACAACGGCGGAACATTTCGCCAACTTGATCGAAAGAGAACCACCGACCAGCGGCTGTTTGAAAGAATCGTGGTATGAAGAGTATGCGACTGAGTATGCCTCTCACGGAACTCACGCCGATAAGTACGGTCGTGTGATTTCGTTTTTCCTACACCTGTTTGTGTTGACAAAGGAAAGGAGATATCTGGACTCAGCTCAACAGACTGCCGATGAAGCGATCGACAAATTGTTTGCTAATGGGTTGCTTCGAGGGCATCCAGCTAAACCCTACTACGAAGCGACAGATAATGTGGGGGCTCTGCTCTATGGTCTACTGGAACTGGATCTAGTGTTGAGGGACACCGACACGGTGTTAAAGCATCAGGAGATTTTAACCGACTCCGAGGGCCGCCAACTACCCCTCGATAACTGGTAGGCGAATAACATACCAAAAATAGGTTCGGCTCTACAGCAACTTTCACATTTTCAATCTCTTTTATTGTATCTACCTTGTGGCATTAGCAAGTATTTCAGAGTCCATTCTACTAGGGGTGCCTGTAAACGTGCAGAGCCGAGTGGTACGGTATATTGAGTGGGTTAGTGAGGAAGGAAGAAGGAAGGCTCGAGATCTCGAACCTCCCCCGTAAGATCTTGCACCAATGAGATCAAGGAGCAGTGCAAGGTCGGTAGACAACAGATTTACGCCTCGTCTTGAATCACCGCGTGTGCGGCCGCCAGACGCGCGATCGGTACACGGAACGGCGAACAGGAAACGTAGTCCATATTGATGTTATGGCAGTACACGACCGATACAGCATCGCCGCCATGTTCACCACAGATGCCGATTTTTAGATCAGACCGGGTAGCGCGACCTCGCTCAATCCCCAGTTCGATCAGTTGTCCAACACCTTCCTGGTCAACAGTTTGGAACGGGTCGTTTTCCAAAACACCCTCTGAGATATAGTCGGGCAAGAAACCGCCCACATCATCGCGGCTGAAGCCAAAGCTCATTTGGGTTAAATCGTTAGTGCCAAAGGAGAAGAATTCCGCTACTTCAGCAATCTGGTCAGCTGTCAGTGCGGCTCGCGGAATTTCGATCATTGTCCCAACCATGTAGTCGATTTTATCGATGCTATATTTGTCCAGCACCTCCTGGTAAACGCGATCCACAATTTGTTTCTGGTTTTGCAGTTCGTTGACGTGTCCCAGAACCGGAATCATAATCTCGGGATGGGTCTCTTTGCCTTCTTGCGTCAACTCGACTGCGGCTTCCAGAATTGCCCGTACCTGGGTTTCCGTAATTTCGGGGAAACTGATACCCAACCGTACACCGCGATGCCCCATCATCGGGTTGGTTTCGTGCAGATCATCGGCACGGCGATTAAACTCGCTTAAATCGACCTCCAGTTCTGATGCCAATTCCTCACGGGCAGCGTTTTCGTGTGGCACAAACTCGTGAAGTGGCGGATCCAGGAGCCGAATGGTAACGGGATAACCGGACATTACCTCCAGCGTGGCCTTGATGTCCGCTTTCATGTGTGGATACAGGTCGGTCAGAGCCTCTCTTCGCTCTTCTTCATCCGATGACATAATCATCTTTCTCAATTTGAAAAGCGGCTCGTCCGATTCTTCACCGTAGAACATGTGTTCAATACGGAAAAGGCCGATCCCTTCGGCACCGAAGTCAATTGCCCGTTTGGCATCAGCGGGTGTATCCGCATTTGTGCGAACTTTGAGTCTCCTGTATTTGTCTGCATAGGAAAGCAACTCGGTAAAGTCCTGGTTACTTTCCAGATCTGGATCAATTAAATCCAGTTGGCCCCGGTAAACATTACCTACAGTGCCGTTGAGCGTAATCCAGTCGCCCTCCTTCAGTGTTTGACCGTTGACAACCATTTGCCGGTTTTCAACGTCGATTTCGATATCACCACAACCGACGATACAGCATTTGCCCCAGGCGCGTGCAACTAAGGCTGCGTGGCTAGTCATCCCTCCTTTAGCTGTCAGGACAGCTTCGGCTGCGTGCATTCCGTGAACATCCTCAGGGCTGGTTTCGTCACGGACCAAGATGACCTTTTCACCTTGTTCCTTACCTTGGGTCACTGCATTATCAGAGGTAAAGACAATTTTCCCATTGGCGCCACCTGGCCCCGCCGGTAAGCCGTTGGTTAAAAGTTCCGCTATCTTTTCAGCCATTGGGTCTACCATTGGCAGTAAAACCTGTACTAAGGCGTCATCGCTAACTCGACACAAGGCCTCTTTTTGGTCGATCAGTCCCTCTTTGGACATATCGACGGCCATTTTAATGGCGGCAGCACCGGTTCGTTTGCCCGTCCGGCATTGCAACATCCAGAGTCGCCCATTTTCGATGGTAAACTCGACATCCTGCATATCCCGATAGTGTTCTTCCAGTTTGCCCTGAATCTCGATCATTTCGGCGTAACACTCCGGATGACGTGATTCGAGCGTCTCGGAGTCATCATCACTATCGCTTTTCATCAAATCGTTGATAGGCAGTGGTGTTCGAATCCCAGCCACGACATCTTCCCCTTGTGCATTGGCCAACCATTCGCCGTAGAAAATGTTATTACCGGTAGCCGGATCCCGTGTGAACGCTACGCCCGTAGCTGAGCTTTCACCCATGTTACCGAAGACCATCGCTTGTACATTAACGGCTGTACCCCATTCGCCCGGAATACCTTCAATTCGACGATAGGCGATAGCTCGTGCGGAGTTCCATGAGTCAAAGACAGCACCAATTGCTCCCCACAATTGATCTTTAGCACTATCCGGGAATGACAGGCCGAGGACTTCCTTTACTTTGGCTTTATAATCTTCAACCAGTTCCTGTAGATCTGTTGCAGTTAAATCCGTGTCGTTTTTTACGCCTCGCATCTCTTTCTTGGCCTCTAGTAGATGCTCAAGTTGCAGACGAATGCCTTGTCCTTCTTCAGGTTCAATCTCTTTTCCTTTTTCCATAACCACATCAGAGTACATCGTAATCAAACGACGGTAGGCATCATAGACGAAACGTTCATTGCCTGTTTGTTGAATTAAACCACCAATGCTATCTGTCGTCAGTCCTACGTTGAGAATGGTATCCATCATACCGGGCATCGACTGCCGTGCTCCGGAGCGTACAGAGACTAAAAGCGGATTTTCGGTATCACCGTACGCGCCTCCACGAATCTCGCCCATTTTGATAACTGCGGCATCAACCTGTTCTTCAAGCCCATCCGGATAACCACCATCCAACTCATAGTAGGTATTACACAGGTCAGTAGGAATAGTAAAGCCCGGTGGAACAGGAAAGCCGAGATTCGCCATTTCGGCCAAATTCGCTCCCTTTCCACCGAGAAGATTTCTCATGGTCGTATCCCCTTCGGAAGCCCCGCCACCGAAGGAATAAACATATTTAGACATAGTTCCTCCTTAACGCATATGGATGTTTAAATACGGACAAAAAATCCGCAGTAAATTTATTAAAAAGAAGTTCGGAGCGATTAAAAATTGTTTTACCTGAATGCAGTAACAGACGCAACTCGGGAATATGGTAGTAAATAAGTCCGCATATTGCGATCTGACCAACTTTTAGTTCCCAAGGCTGTAGTAGCTAGAATCTCTCAAATTGAGTAGATCATCTTGCTGGCTTCTTCGTATTCTGCCTGTAGTGGATCAGTCGAGAGGAAAAGTTTTTGGTAGGGTTCATAGAGTTGGATGTAGCTCCAATTAACACCGCAGGCAATCTTTTTTTCATTGCAAAGTTGGACAAAACGTCCCCGAAATTTAGCTCTTGTTGTTTCTGGCGGATACCGTATTGCATGTTCGATTTTTTTTTCTTCAGTTATTCGACGTACTAGACCATCCCGTTCCAATTTGTAGTACAACCCTTGATCGGTGCGAATGTTGTGGTACTGTAGATCCAGCATCGCAACCTTAGCCGAACTCCATTTTAGCTTTCGCGAACTGGCGTATTTATCGACTAGTTTCTTTTTTATCACCCAATCGAGTTCTTGGTCTAGCCGCATTGGATCTGTACTTAGACACTTGAGAACATATTCCCAGTGCATTATGGTTTGGTCGGTTATAAAATCCGAATCGTTTTGCTCCAGGTATCTCTTGGCGATTTCTAGATATTCCTGCTGTAATTCAACGGCGGAGAGCCATTTCCCATCTTCTAGCTCGATTTTGCGAGTACAGCTGATGTCGTCAGAGATTTGTTGGATAGCTCGGACTGCATTTCTGAGATTGAAGCGTTGTTGGATAAAGCCATCTTCAATCATCCTCAGTACGATATTGGTAGTGGAAATTTTGAGAAAATTGGTGAACTCCGACATGTTGGAGTCCCCCACAATGACGTGTAAGCGGCGGTATTTTTCTCGATCTGCATGGGGCTCATCTCGTGTATTAATGATACCACGAGCAGTAGTCGTCGCAATCGAAATTTCCTCTCGAATATGCTGTGCCCGCTGGGATATGGCATAACTACCACTCTTTTCCGGTTTGATTTTTCCCGCACCGCTGAAGACTTGTCGGGTCACAAAAAAAGGGATCAATTTCGAGGCCAATTGGCGAAAGGTAACGCGCCGATCCATCAGGTAGTTTTCGTGGCAACCGAAGGTATTGCCCGGCGTGTCAGTATTATTTTTAAAAACGGAGATCTTACCATTAATACCGTCGTTCTTCATACGGCGTTCGGCTGAACGCGCCAATTGGGCTACAATCCGTTCTCCCGCTTTATCGTGGATCACTAGATCAATAACATCATCGCATTCCGGGGTGGCATATTCGGGATGACAGCCGATATCTTGGTAAAACCTGGCACCATTTTCAAGGAAGACATCAGGGTACATACGGCCATGAATAATTTCACGAAACAGGTACATAACCGTATTCTGGATCGACAACGATTTCCCGTTTGGTTGATTGGATGTACAAACAATGCCGTATTCGGTCTCGAGACCAAATATACGTCGCTTCATGATAGGATTTCAGCTAACTTGTTTAGTGTTCCTTTGAGTCGAGCCACAGCTTGATAACAAAACGACCTTGTCAACTAGTTTAGAAGGAAATTTCGGCGACTTCCTCTGTTGTCAGTCGTCGAAATTTCCTTCTGTTTTGGTGGCGATCCAACACAGCTACTTCTAATGTCTCTGGACTGATATTATAACGATCCACCTCGTCTACGCTATTTTCGATAGTGGCGAAGGTTTCTGCCGCCAAATTAATTGCCTCCGGTAGAGCTAAGCCGGTTTGAAATGTTTCTTCTAAGATCTGGGCAATCTCATCCGAGCGACCGCCAATCACCGCAGAGCTCTGTTCCTCCCAAAAAGTACCATCGAAAGAAATATGATAAATATTGTTCGGTTGAGTGGCATCTTCGCTGACCTCACAGACAAGCAATTCAACTTCTAACGGTTTAGCATCCATCTGCCAGAAAATGCTACCGATGTATTGGGAATAGACGTTAGTCAACCATTTTGCTGTCACATCTTGTCGGGTATAGGTTAATCCTTTGATCTCGGCATCGCGAATACCAACAAAACGCAAGCTTTCGTATTCGCGATAAAGCCCGGTTGCAGCAAACCCGATTCGGTCGTAAATTTCGGAGATTTTGAAGACGGTTGACAAAGGATTTTCTGCCACCAGCACGATACCATTCTTGTATTCCAGAACAATAACCTCTTTGGCTTGGTCAATTCCCTTATGGACAAATTCGGATTTGTCCTGCATAATTTGTTCTGGTGAAACGTAATATGGTGACGGCATACTCCTAACCTCAGTAGTTGCCGACCTGTTGGTCCACAACCACTAACTTATGTCTATAATAAATTCAAAATTAACCTTGAACGAGGGTTTGAAACAGATCGGTATAGAAGGATTTGATGGTTTCGGAATTCGCTTCTGAGATACCCGATTGGTCTATGATATGAACGGTTGGATAGATATTTCGGAGTAAGTCTGGGCCTGCAGTCCCTAAATCTTCATCCGCAGCATCCCAAAGTGCGTGTAAAACGGCGTTCAGTGCATCGCCTTGCGACATCCCCGGCCGATAGAGTTTCTTTAAAGCAGACCTGGCATCTTTACCGCCGGACCCTTCTGCATAATAATCTTCTTCTTCGTAGCGCCCGCCCGTAATGTCGTATTTGAAGATTCGACCAGACTGGTGCTTAGAGTCATAGCCGGCAAAAATTGGAATCACGATTAATCCCTGCATCGCCATCGGCAGGTTAGTCTTCAGCATATTGGAAAGGTAACTGGCTTTACCTTCCAAGCTCAATCGAGTTCCTTCGATTTTTTCGTAAAATTCCACCTGAGTTTGAAACAGTTTTGCCATTTCAATGCAAGGGCCCGCAACCCCAGCAATCGCGATGGCCGAGTGTATATCAACCTCGTAGACTTTCTGTACTCTTCGTTCACCGACTTGAAAGCCCGCCGTTGCTTGGCGATCCCCAGCTATTATTACGCCATCGGCATAGATAATGGCGAGAATCGTAGTACCTTCCAAGTAGTGATCAGCCTCCAGACGGGGAGCTGAGACAACAATTGAGGCTGGTGAATGGATGAGATCTGGCCGCCTCTGTTTTAGGATTTGCAGAAAATCATTAGTTCCATACTCCGATGGATCGAGAAACACTATTCTCCCCCTCGTTGAATATAGTTCTCGACAAACTCCTCCGAGTCCTCTTCTAAAATTTCATCGATCTCATCTAGAAGTCGATCTAAATCATCCTTGATCTCCTCACCTTTCTCGGTAATTTCAGTATCTGGCTGGATATTTTCTGTATCTGAAGTACGTTGCTGCTCCGTAGTTTGAGTCGTTTTTTCTTCCTGCTCTTGGTGCTCATCAGACGACATCTTTGATACCTCCTGCCTCGTTTGGGCTTAAATCGCCAACTTGATCAAGTCGGTCATTGGCTAAACGAATTTTTTCAACAAGTTGACGAGCCGAATCACAGTTCAGCAAATCGCCAACTAACGCCTTGCTACCAAAATGGGGCCGATCCATGAAAACTTTATCTAAAGCCGAGTCGTCAATACAAAATACCATCGAGTTCCAGCTAACACTGTAAATATCTTGGGTGAATTTCCTTAAGCAGGTTCCTCGAAAATAGGCGCGAGTGTCAGTTGGAGGTTGTGTTATCGCTTCAACAACCTCTTCTCGATTAACAATTGTGACGATACGTCCATTCTTCAACAAACGCAGATATAGACCCTTGTCAGGACGAAGGTCATGATACTGCAAATCAATCATCCGTACCCGTGAGTCTTTCCAATCGAAACCATGACGGTCGGTGTAAGCTTCCAGCAACCGTTTTTTAATCACCCAATCTAGATGCTGGTCCAATCGCATAGGATCAAGCTCTAACTCTCTCAAGGTGAAATCCCACTTGGATAAGATATCCTGGTCTGTTTCGCTCAGTTGGTCAAATGGGATAAATTTATGAATCAGGTCTAAATAAGATCGTTGCAACTCAATTGGTGATTGCTGAAGTCCATTGTTGAGATTCAGCTTTTGTCGACAGGTCAAATCTCTAGACACTTTTTTCATATCGGACACTGGATCTATCAACTTAAATTGATCTTTGAGGACGCCCTTCTGAATCAATCTCAGCACCAGCGATGTAATACCGATTTTAAGGTAGATCGAGAACTCTGACATATTGGAGTCACCAACGATTACGTGTAGGCGACGATAGACCTGGTCGTTAGCGTGTGGTTCATCTCGTGTGTTGATAATCGGGCGAGCGACCATGGTACTTAATCCGACCTCTGTTTCAAAAAAATCAGCACGTTGTGAGATTTGAAAGTCGGCGGGGTCGGTGTTATTTTCAGATCCAACTTTCCCGCTACCGGCGATGATCTGTCGCGTCACGAAAAACGGTATTAATCCATCTACGAGATCTTGAAACTCAATTTCTCTGGGGAACAAGTAGTTTTCGTGACTGCCGTAGCTATGCCCTTTATAGTCGGTATTGTTTTTATAGATGATAATTTCCTGCTCAGCGGGCAAAGTCGCCTCGGCGTTTAACCGTGAAAAATCCAAGATTAAATCGCCAGCTTTTTCGTAAACGACGATATCCCGTGCTGTCGTGCACTCTGGGGTGCAGTATTCGGGATGGGCATGATCAACATAGTAACGACCGCCATTGATCAGGATATCGTTAATAACGCTATTGTCATCTTCCTTTAGAAGGCTAGTTTCACCTTCAGTGATAAAACCACGGGCATCCATCATCGGAGTTTCTTGGTCATAATCCCAAACCACCCGTTCCGCATCTCGATCTTTATAAGAGTTAACGACCAGCAGGGAAGCACCGACCGGATCTTGCTCCTTAACGTTTTTGATCGAAATACCGTACTCAGTTTCAGTACCAATAATTGAGGGGAAGGTCATAGTTACAGGTAAGCTCCACCTTTAACGGCTTTAACCTCTTTCTTTTTGTGCTCAGGTTCATTGGTCATAGCCCGAATATTGACAATCCGCTCACCTTTGCGTCCAGAGATTTTTGCCCAGTCATCTGGGTTAGTAGTATTGGGTAGATCTTCGTTTTCTTTGTACTCTTCTTGAATCGCCGATTTTATATCCTCAAGGTGTAATCCTTTGCCTTCATCCCCTTTATCAATTAGCCGCTTGATCGCCGATTTTTTGGCCCGATCAACGATATTACGGATCATCGCCCCACTAATAAAGTCTTTGAAGTACAGCATTTCACGCTCACCTCGGGCATAAGTAACTTCAATAAACTTGTTATCGTCGGTAGTGGTATACATTTCTCCGACGGCGGTTTTAATCAGGTGGTCGATGGCTTGTTGCGAATTATTATCGTGTTCGGCAACGGTTTCTGGCGCGATTGGCAGATCCGGACGTAGATATTTAGAGAAGATATCGCGTGCATCCTCTTCCGTTTCAGGCCGGGCAACTTTGATCTTGATATCCAGACGGCCAGGTCTCAGAACTGCCGGATCCAGCAGGTCTTGCCGGTTGCTGGCTCCGATTACGATTACATCTCGCAGCCCTTCAATTCCATCGATCTCGGCTAAAAAGGTTGGTACCACGGTCGACTCCATATCTGATGAAATGCCCATGCCACGAGATCGGAACAGAGAATCCATTTCATCAAAGAAGATGACAACAGGGACTCCTTCTTTGGACTTATCACGCGCTTTCTGGAAAACTTCGCGAATCTTTCGCTCAGTTTCGCCGACATACTTGTTGAGCAACTCGGGACCTTTGACATTGATAAAGTAACCTTTGACATCTTCACGGCCGGTCTTTTCACGAATCCGTTTTGCCAAGTTGTTAGCGATAGCACTTGCCATCATCGTTTTGCCACATCCCGGCGGGCCGTAGAGTAAAATCCCTTTCGGCGGAGATAGGTTAAACTCTTTGTATTCTTCAGGGTAAAGGTAGGGCGTCTCAATTGCGTCCCGAATATTTTCGATTTGTTCATCTTGCCCACCGATCTCGTTGAAACTGATGTCCGGTACTTCCTCCAGCATCAGATCTTCAATCTCGTATTTAGGGAGTTTCTCCATCAGAATACCGCTGACTCGGTTCAGCAATACAGCATCACCAAACTTGAGATCCGAAACCTTAACCTGCTCGGATACTTCAACCACACGCTCTTCGTCTGCGCGCAGACTAATCAAGACGCGTCGTTGATCCAAGGTTTCTTTTACTTTGACGACTTCACCTCGGCAGTCAAAATCTCTTGAGCCAACCACATTAAAAGCACCATTCAGCATCACCTCTTGCCCTCTTTGCAACCGGCCGACCTGAATATCAGGATCCGCATTAACACGCTGCTTCTTACCGAACATGTCAATATCAATAGTGCCGTCGTCGTTCTCATTCAGGAAAATACCATAATGGTTTGGGGGAGCACTAAGCTGTTCGACCTTTTCTTTCAATCCTTGTAGATGCTCTCTGGTTTCTTGCAAAGCGTTGGCCAACTTGCGATTACGACGATGTGCCGTCATCAACTCCCGTGTCATCTCATATAAGCGGAGATCGGCCTCGTCCGTTGGTGGGGTATTCAACTGTTCTTTCAGGTCTTCGATTTCGTTTTGAAGCGACTCAATCTTATACATTTGCTGGCGAACGAGATCTTCATTGGTACAAGTTCCATCAGAAGAAGAGGTTCTCAAGTTCTCCATTCCATCTGAAAAATTATCAGGCTTTGGCATTACTCAACCTCTTTAGTTCGCTCAACCGTTGGGATCCACCTGCTAACGGGATATCCGCATCTAGTTCCACTTCTATTCTACGCTAGTAGTGTTAGTAAGAGAATTAAAATGTATGATTTTTCAGCACTCTCTCTACGAACCATCGCATTAATTTCTTTGACTTATGAGCCGTGGAGGGAAGTTGATTTAGTGGGAGTTTAGAAATCCCCAACCTTAAAAGAGACCGACTTATTCGGTCAACTCAGATTAAAGGATGTGTCTCGGTAAGTGCAATGGAATATCACTAAAACGTTAAATTTAAGAGAGCCACTTGAATTGCCGAATTATAGCACCGAGACCCAGACGTGTCAAGGTGAACTCCCCTTTGCTCTGTTGACGCGACTATGACCGTATGATATAATCCGGCCATCAATCGAAGGCGAGGATAGGGAATCTATAGTTTGCAATTCCCAGAGCTAAATTTTACTGTAGTTAACGACCATTTCTCTTCGAGATGGTTTGGCGATAGCAGTTAAATTGCAGCTAGAGTTTATAAAGACGGGTTACTAAATAATTATTAAGCAGGAGGAGAAAAAAATGGGAAATACTTATCGCGTTGGCGTTGTCGGCTGTGGTGGTATGGGCCGATCTCACACCAAGCAGTGGAACAATCGTTCCGATACAAAAGTAGTGGCAGTCACTGACATCAATCAGGAAATTGCTAACAAACTAGCAGAAGAAAACGATGTTCCAGCAGTCTACACCGATTATCAGCAGATGTTCGAAATAGAAGACTTGGATATTCTGAGTATTCCCACTTGGCAAGGGGTTCGAGCGGAAGTTACCGTGGCAGCAGCTAATGCGGGCATTAAAGCGATTTTAGGTGAGAAGCCAATGTGCGCTTCCATGGGCGAAGCTAACGCCATGATCGAGTCTTGTGAGGAGAACGGAGTCAAACTTGCCATTGGGCACCAAGGTCGTTTTAGCCCAACCAGCAACGAGGTTCGCCGGCTAGTCGCCGACGGTGCTATTGGAGAACCAACCATGGTTTATCACAGTGCCAAGCGCCGGGCCGGCCTCCTGAATACAGGAACGCATGCGATTGATGGGTGGCGTTACATCCTATCCGATCCAGAGACGCTCTGGGTTATCGGGCAAACCGCACGAACTACCGATCGTTGGGAACGGCGGAGTGCATGTGAAGATCTCTGTATGGGGCTAGTCTGCTTTGAAGGTGGAACACGAGGGGTGTACGAAGGCGACTTACCTGAACCGAAAGTCTCGATGCCAACTGTGTATGGAACAAAAGGACAGATTCGAACCGATGGCACGGGCGTCATCGCCAAAGGCAACATTGCACTCCAAACAATCAACAGCAACCAATGGCAAGAGGTTGAGCCCTCACCTGTCGAGACAAATCAGTATCAGGAAATGATCGACTGGATTGAAGGACGAATCGAGACACACCGGAGTTCAGGTTATCAAGCCAGGTACACGATTGAGATTATGATGGCGATCTACGAATCTCTGCGGACTAAAAATATCGTCACCATGCCGGTGGAAACGGCTGATTCACCGTTGGAAATAATGATTGCTGACGGAACGCTGCCTGTTTTGACCAAAGGCCGCTACGACATTCGTGCTCCATTCCCAGAAGAAAATAGGTAGAGACGTTACATACAACACCTCTACTAACGAAGATTCGCATACTCTACTCCTCCGGTCCTAGTTCGTAAATGTCCACAACACAATACCGGTTTTTCGAACGTATCGCTAAAGAGTATAAAGCAGCTTCAGCGCACACGTTCATGTTGCACTACAATGTGCATGATCTGCTTTGGGATCAACGTTACGGTTACTTACCGACTCAGTACTTTCTAATGGAGCAACTAAATGTAATCGGTTGCGACATCGTTCTTGGCTACACCCCGTCACAAGGCATCGTCTGGCCTTATGTAGATAGGTGGCGTGAAGTGCAACGGGCATTGAGTTTAGAGGCTCGACAAACAGAATGGGATGGCAATCCGCCTGATCCAGTTGAACCCATTGGCCAATTCCAAGCAGATGGAACTTTCATTGCGGACCAACTAGGGTTAGTGCGGATTCGCGCCAAAGCCGAGTCATCTCAGGGAGAAATATATTCTCAGCCAACAACAGTTCGGGTGGGTGATACCAAGCGCCAGATCCATCGTTTAGAGATTTTACCGACTAATAAGCGAACAATACAGGCTGGGAAACGGTTTCGGTTTCAGGTGATTGGTTACGATAGATCTGGCAGAAGAGTTGGCATCCAGCACGCTCGGTGGTGGGTAGAAGGAGGAATCGGTCGGATCTCAGGAGAGGGGATTTTCACCGCCGGGAAGATAGGTACAGGTCGGATTTGGGTTCAGGTCCGGGATGTTCGAGCGCAAACTGAAGAAATCACTATTAGTCACGGGTTACCGGTTGAGATTCAAGTCGATGTGCCACGACATCCAATTGGTGCCAGGCAACCACACCGGTTTGCAGTTTCAGGCCGAGATGCCGACGGTAATCCGTTAAAAATGGGGAACCGGGGGGTTGAGTTCGAGGTCATCCCACCGACTGAAGATAATCCCGCTTACCATCCAATTAACCAGCACGGATACTCACAGGACAAGGTTCATGAAGATCCGTTAATTAGTGGTCGGTTACCACCGGGGAAAGACCTTCGAGACAAACTCGAAACTGTCTTTAACCAGGATCGATTCAAGGTTGGCTTAGTGATCTATCATCTGGAGAAAATTGCGCCCAATACTGATAGGTTGACACTTGATGGAGAACGTCAGCTATTTCTAGATGCGCTTCAGCAGTGGACCACCGATTTAGATATGCGGCTCAAGAAGCATATTATTTTGATGGCAACGCAAAATATTACTGAAGTCCACCCAATCTTATCTAAGAATATCGATATTCCGGTAGTAGAAATCCCGTTCCCATCATATTCAGAACGGATAAAATTAGTACAACATTTAGAAGACCTATCCCAATTAACGGATGGTGGTCAGCAGGATCAGATTAGGCGCCAGGTTAAGCTGGCACCAGATTATTCACACGATCAATTGGCACGAGACACCAGTGGTTTAAACCTGTTCGGTGTTCACGATATCACACTGAGAGCAGAAGAAGAAGAAGAACCATCAATTTCGCCGGATTTAGTGACTGAATATCGACGTTCAAGTGTAGATGTTCATACTCGTGGTATTTTAGAGGTCATTTCTACACCTCATGATCTGTCGGTGGTCGGCGGTATGCCTCACGTGGGAGAAATCCTGGAGGATATCATCGGGGCAATCCATGAAAAGGATCTTAGGCGCGTTCCGCGTGGATTGTTGCTGCTCGGACCCTCCGGAACAGGTAAGACCATGGTTGCTCAAATGATCGCTCGATATAGCGATCTTCCTTTTCTAAGGCTCAAGAATCCACGAGAATGGACGGGTATTGAATCCGCTACTGCCAGCGATGTTCGGCGCTACGAAAAAAACCTGTCTATGGCCTTAAACTTCATCTTGGGCATGTTACCCGCAATTGTGTTTATCGACGAAATCGATCAAGCCGCCGGTCCCCGAACACAGATCGGTGGTTCCCAGAACTTCGATAGTATGCTGCCTACGGAACTCCTTAACTTGATGAACGACACTTCCAAACACGGCGAGATTCTTTGGATTGGTGCAAGCAATCGACCTGACCTGATTGATTCGGCCTTTCGGCGACGAGGGTTATTTGAAGACAAAATTATTTTGCTTCGGCCAACTGATGGGCAAAGAGCCGACATTTTGCAAAAGATGTACAAAAAGCATCACATTGCCTATCAGGATCTCGATTTTAAAGAGATGGATAAAGCGACACGCAAAATGACAGGTGGCGATATTGAACAGATTGTACGACGAAGCTACATTTTCGCTAAACGCGAAGGACACGAGGTCGTTACCGATCACGATCTCCGACGTGCGGTCACTGATTTTGTCCCCCAATATTCAGATCAAGTAAATGAGGCCATGGGATTGCTAGCACTCAGAGAGGCTACCTCTCGTTCTATGATTCCGCCACAACTCCCTTATGAGCTACGAGAATATATAGTCGAGGAGGCCGACTACAACCGTTGGGGGATTGACAAATCCCGCATCAACCAGCGATTGAAAGAATTAGGCGAAATATTTAGTTTCTAAGAGTCCGTGAACAGTTAAAGTATAAATGATGGAGAGTGAATTCTCATTGTAGTATCTGTAGTCAGTTATTGGTGCCTAGAAATTTTAAAAACTGATCACTAATCCCCGACCACTATTTTGAAATTCTCAAATGAACCTAAAATACGTTTTGCTGGGGGGGATTGCCATCCTATTAGGGTTTCTATTCTACCCTAGATCCCCAGCCAATTATACGCTCGGCCAATCTTTAATTCCACCAGTCCGCATCCTGGACAATGAGCCACTCCGGCTAACTGACCTGATTCGGAGCAATCCTCCTTATGCCACCTTTGATCTGGGTTATGTCTACAAGATCGACAAAGCCCAGGTAGCATTCGAGAACCCGGAGGAGAGCGGCCCTCGTCAATTTGATTTGCTAGTCAAAACCGCCCCTGGGAAACAAGGTTATCATCGGGTCTACTCCTACATCGGCAATTCTCGTGAATATGGCTATCCACTACAATCTTTCCAAATCCCGACAGAAGCGCGTTGGGTACAGATCGTCATCAATGATTGGTTTAGTAACAAACCCAACCTACAGAAAGATCAGTTCCGGATTGGAACTCGATATCAACAACACAGTTTAATTGTAGCTGCGAAATCAACACACAATAGCAAGTCTTTACACCACCTAATTGACCTCCTACCGACGAGCAAATGGACAGCGGCAGGACGTGTTGTAATCGATAAAGAGTCAGCCGGACAGGCGGAGCCTGAACTGACCTTCCGGACACCGACGTTAGGTGGAAAACCGACGACAGTGACGGTGACAGTTGACTTGGGTCGTGTTCAGAATATTTATGGCACACGAGTGACAACTGATGGCCCCGGTAATAACCTGAAACGCTATCAATTAGCTATCAGCAGCGGTGGAACTGCATCTGTACAGAATATCGCGAGTCGTGATTTCGAGCCGTTCTACCAATCTGAAACCTTGCCTGACGAGACGGTTATAGATCTACATCTATTAGAGAAAGGTAGACGAGGCCGTTACATACAATTACAGATTAGACCGGGTGACTGGTATGGAGATTACGCCGAAATTCGGGAGCTAGAAGTTTTTACAGATAACCATCGATTATTACCAAGTCAACTGCCGGAAAACTCAAGCTATCGGCAACTGGCTGACTACACAGCTACTCAGATGGAGTACGAGAATCTTGGAGCTGACAACAATCGTTACGCACCACATTTACGGCAAGGATTTGCTTTTGACCGGCTGACTGCCGACCCACAAACTCGATATTTCCTACCGGAGGGTGAAGAACCGGGCAGTGTCTCCGCCGGGAATACACCTGAACAGAAAAGTTTTGCCTATCACTACGATACGGTAGAAATTCACTATGATAGGCTAAAACCGTGGATGCTATATTGGATACAGGTGGA
>Ga0208128_1000108_pt1 | contig 32703 bp, 22 predicted proteins | sample ETNtaG_35_FD_185758 | JGI IMG/M metagenome (GOLD analysis project Ga0208128, IMG submission 185758) | Marine microbial and viral communities from oxygen minimum zone, Eastern Pacific Ocean - ETNP201306PF51B (SPAdes) (version 2) | ecosystem: Environmental > Aquatic > Marine > Oceanic ... | reverse complement strand
ATCTTCTGGCGATGCAGGTTCCAGAGTTCGCTCACAATTGCATTGGTCTGTCCAGCACTCAAACCTCTATCTGTCGTTTGACCTAAAGCACCAATAGGGATAGTAGAGGTATGAACCAACAGCGTCACCAACAGTGAACCAAGAAAAGCTTTATCCGCTGTAATCTTCAATTAAGTTAGGAACAGGTTTATTTGCTTCGGTTTTGACCTGGAGATGTATCCGACGGTTCTTCAAGCTCAGATAATTGAAAGCTAAACAACTGATTTTCTGCTTTGATCTCGATTTTTGACACCTGACTCTCGGTGCCATGCTTCACCTCAACTCGATATATTTGATTCAATTCGACTTTAGTACTAACGTGGTCATTGGCGTCAAACCGCTCATCATTAGTTTTTCCTTGGAATATAGTCCGGTTACTGATGTCCTTAACCATCAATTTTGCAGATAGACGTTCGCCATTCTGATCCGTGGTCGCAAACATCACCCGAACTACTCCGTCCGGTAGGTCTTCTTTTAATCGAGTATAGCGATCGGTGACGTTGACAGCCCAAACCTGGTCAGTATCCTCAGACCATGCTAGTGGAAAGACCAGATTAGTCGGTTTGTAACTAACCGCATAGATGGCGTGCAGACGACTATCTCTATCGGCTTGGGCAGCACGGCCAATAAACCAACCCTGATTCAAATCATCTCCTGTCGGTTCACACGCGCCCGTAAAATTCCAACCGTTATCCCAGATCTCCACCCATGAATGATTGCCACTCATATTTGACCATAATGGGGTACCAACCAAACGGGCCGGAATACCAACGCTACGACAAACATCAATCAACATTACCGATAGTCCAGTGCAGGATGCAACTCCGGTTTGGATGGTCTCCGATGGGGCCTGGTCTGGGCGACTCCGTTTTCTTGAATACTTAACGCCAGTTTGTTTGAAGATTTGGTGGTTCAACTTTACTGCTGCTTTTCCAGGGGTCTTTGCCTCTTTAATCAAACCCTGGAACTGGTCATAGAAGTTCTTACGCCAATCTTCTCTAATTTCTGTTACATTAGCGTAAGGCAAAATATTATTCAAAAACAGGTCTTCACTAATCTGCTCTTTCCATGGCGATTGATGCCAAGCTTTATAGGCATAAGTAACGTGTTCTAACAAAAAATCGGCAGTTAGGGTTTGGAGATCTTGCTGAGGCATGTAGGCAATCAAGAATTCCATACCGGTTCGCTCGGCCTCTGAAATCTGGTCCAGTGCGGTTCTTAGCTGCATCGCATTTTCACCGGCTCGCATAAGGGCTTGCTCGATAAGGGATTGAGCTGAGACTGAGGTGGTGAATATTGCTACTAAACACCATAGCAGTACCAACAGCGTGTGATTGGAACTTATCATTGTCGATGGCTCTTTACCATTTGCTACTCGGTAATACCTGTTATTTTTGACGCACCAGTCGATTTAGTTTTTGCAGGTCGGCTGATTTTAGATCTGGATTAGCCTGGTATTGATAGTAGGCGCTAAGAACCTTACCGACATAACGCTCAGTTTCACGGATTAAAGGGATGTTCTTCTGAACCCGTCCAGGCCCAGCATTATAGGCGGCGAGGGCCAAGGCGTAATTCCCATCATAACGACTTAGCATCTGACGCAAGTACTTTGCTCCGGCTTCCAAGTTTCTCTCAGCATCAAATCGTTGATCAACTTGTGGATCAGTGACTGGAGAACGCGAGTTACTATAGGTAGGCACCTTCAATCCTAAATCCCTTGCCGTCAATGGCATCAACTGGGTTAATCCAGCCGCACCGCTTCCCGATACCGCATCGGCCTTGAAACTGGATTCGGTTTTGACCAGCGCCATTAGATACTCAACTTCAATTCGGTTCTTGTTAGCGATCTGTTCAGTAGTTGTTATTTTTCCGGTACTACTATCAGTAGAATATCTTGGATCAGATTGATCCGTAGGGGAATTTGGGGAGGTTACTTGAGAGAGTGGTTGTCTGGTTGGATGAGGTGGTGAAACTAAATTTTGACGAATGAATTCCCCGAGTGAAAAATCGAGCGACAGAAAATGTTGGTAATCGTTTGTATCGTGCTGATAGGCATAGTGAATAGCTGTGTGTCCTCGCTCAACCGAGGCGCCAATTCGCCAACTTGTTTTGCTTTGTGGTGTCGGGGTCGTACCCACCAGTTGTGTGACCAGTCCGCTTCTCAGCCATAGACCGTACATGCCAAATTCCACACCTGTTCGCCATCGCCAGTCGTTCGGGCCGAGTGTTCGGATGTCGAAACTGTTTCGGATACGCAGATGAAGGTGCGGGTCAATTAGATCTGGTTGGCGAAGATGGTAAACAGCACCAAATTGTAAATTGGCGAATTCCGTCTGGGTCTGTCCCAAAGATAAAAGATTCCCGGAATCGATAGAGGCTAAATTTGCCTGGTAGTCATTGACCGAATTTAGATCTAGGTGGCGGTATGCTAACCCGATCGATACTTGCGCATGAGGTTGGATCATCATCCCAACACTATAGGGAATCGAGAGGTCACGTAGTACTTCATCAGGGCGATCAAAAGATCGATACAGGTGCTGTCGGGCACCAATATTAAAACCGATTTGTGCTCTGGAACCTACGGCTCGAGCTAAAGTTAATAGTAACTGATTGTCCCCCCAAATTTGTGTTCCGATAGGGTTATTTAGGCCAGCGACAAAAAATCGATCATAAGATACCAGGTCAGTAATGCCGATACCGATGGTTCCAAGCGAGAGCTTAGATTTGCTGTTGACTCTAATCTGAAGAGGTAAGGTAACGGCTAAAGCTGTCTGGGAAAAATCGTAGCTGAAGACGGCCTCATCCAATCTGGCGATGGTAGAAGGGTTATCAAAAAGACCAATCGCACCGTGTGGGGTACTGACCAGTTGGCCTCCAAAACCAATAGCACGAGCATCCAAGGCAACTTCTGCCGTCACCCGGCTACAAACGATAAGCAGTAAGAGGCAACAAAGATTGCCTATTCCACCCCTCCTCCTCCATGCGCTGCACATCTCGACGAACAAGGTTACGAACGAAGACGAATGTAGCGGCGTGGATCTACACTTTTGTCTTTCCATCTAATTTCAAAATGAAGATGAGGTCCTGTCGAGTAACCGCTGTTTCCGGTTAGGGCGAGAACTTGCCCCTTCTTCATTCGTTGTCCAACCTTAACATAGATGATCGACAGGTGACCGTAGACGGTTTTGTAGCCTCCAAAATGTTCGACTACCACGATGTTCCCGTAGCCCGGATCCCAACCTGCACGCACAATTTTTCCACTTTTACAAGCATAAACCCGCGTTCCTTTCCTTGCCCGCAAGTCTATTCCGTGATGAAATCTCCGTATTTTAGAAATGGGGTGTTTTCTATAACCATATTTAGAGGTCATGGTCAAAGGGATTTTCATTGGGTTCCGAAAACCCGTGCCGCCCTTTTCCGGGATGAAGATTTTCTGCCCAGCGGGCAGATGGTCGGCGGACATAAGTCTATTGGCAACTACTAACTTACTGACAGTCGTTTGATGGGAAACGGCGATTTGCGAAACCGTATCTCCCCTTTTGACCTGGTACCAACGACCATCCGTTTTCAAAACCGGGTTTGCTTCTGGAATAAATAATTTTTTATCGACATAAAGTCGCCGATCGTTTCGGATCTGGTTGGCGCTAATAATGGACTCTTGTGACACGCGATACTTACGGGCTATGTGGCTAATGGTATCACCATTGCGAACACGATACCATACGCCTTGGTGCCTGCGTCTGGCGAAGCTAGCACCACAAAACAGTATAACTAAAAAGACAAAACAAGCAGAGCGCTTCAATAAATTAAGACCAAACATAAATAATCAACCTGAAATTGAGAAATAATCTCTGTTAGATGAATCTACGATTTGGATCAAGCAGAGCTTTAGAGCCCAGTGACCGTTAGTAAAACCGTTTTGGTTTCAGTTAAAATCTGTGTTCTGGCATCCAATCCGTCCTCAGATACAGCGCGTTTAACGCCAGTCACAATAACGTGAACGACCTCGATGCTTTCTAGGGAATTGAGTTCCTTTGGAGCCGTCCACGACACCTTGGGAAGCGTGTTTTTATCGGCGAGTTTCCCATACCCTGTAACGTTGAGCCAAGCTATCCGAATTTGAGTGTTAACCGGCGGATCGAACGTAACGGCAAGGTCGATTGTTTCTCCAGGCGAAACTGTCGTATGATCTGTTTCGATCTGTACATTCAATTCTCCTGAAGAGGATGTATTTTCTTTACTGCCAACCGTATTGCTAACACTACTACCACCACAGCCAACCCATACTAATAATAGCAAGAAAAGCAAGCTGAGTTTGCTCAGTAAGCCTGTTCTAGCAAATGAAATTTGTAACAATGAGATACGAGTCATCGTCTTCTCCATACCAAATTATTTAATAGTATATCAGTAAAACTGATTTCCAGTTCTGAGGACTTCGGTTGCGATGTAAATCACCGGATTACAGATACCGGGCTTCATAAATCGAGATTTTTGACAATCGTCCATCTACCTTTACCGGGTAGGAATACCGAGACAGTTGGAATCCTCTATCAGTCAAATAATCGGGAAAATCATTCGCATTTTTCCGACCCGGCTCGGAAAAAAACACCCGCCCGCCAAAAACTAAATGCGCCTTAACAAAGGAGAGCACCGGTTGCCAGTTCTGCCGTTCGTAAATTACGTCTGAAGCCAGAATAACGGAAAATTTATGTCCTAAGCAAGAGAATGACCAGTCCATTTGAACGAAAGTTCCATCGTAACCGTTTCTCAAAGTGTTATATTGGGCAAATAATAGCGCATCTGCAATCCAATCAGAGAAACAGAGTCGGCCTCCTTGCTGGCAAGCAACGATACCAGCAAGACCCATGCCACATCCTAGATCCAGTACCGATTGCCCACTGAAATTTCCAACTGTTGCCAGATGGTGTGCCAATCCAATCCCTGCCTGCCATATTGTTGCCCAATAAGGAAAAGTTAATAGTTTAGTTGTTTTTAACTGATCCAGTAATAGACCAGAATCTTCCACAACTGTTATCTCTAATAGGCCCGTTGGTATCGTGATCTGCTGGTCGACAGTTTGATATTTTTGTTCGATCCTCAGGCGCAAGTCTTGCAGGTGCATTTTTGTTAATGCAATGATTTCGGTGATCTGTTATAATATCATGGACTTGCGCTAATGAGCAAATGGGCATTTACTCTACAGAGTTTAAATACTTTGCCCCTAGATAGAGGACGGTATGAACAAGCACTCTTATAAGGATTATCCAACTTGGTTATTTGGCGGACTTTTATCGTTGCTTCTGATTGCCTGTGGTGGCCAACAACCAGGCAACCAAAGTCTGGCTAATGGGAACGGAACTCTCACTCAACTTCCTAAATTGATTCGAAAAGATCAGGTTACGGGGAAATTTGTTCCTGCTACCCGGAAAGATGCGGAGATGGTACTAGTTCCAGCTGGAACTTTTTTGATGGGAACCTCCAAAACCACCTCTAATCGAATTGCAACCGGGTACGCCATGAACTTTTGGGACGAGATGCCCCAGCATAAAGTTAATTTGCGCGATTTTTATATCGATAAATACGAAGTCACTAATGAAGCCTACAATAAGTTCTATAAAGATCGAGGTGGTACAATGCCACGATTCTGGAAAGACCCAAAATTTAATCATCCAAGACAGCCGATTGTCGGTATCTCTTGGGACGATGCTGATGCCTATGCACGCTGGACCGGCAAACGACTGCCGACAGAAGCAGAATGGGAAAAAGCGGCCTGTTGGGATTGGGAACGGGCAGAAGAGTTAGGGGTTCCAAAAGAGCCGGACGCTTGGAATGAAGACATGCTAAAGAATGCCGTTAAATGTGTTCAACTCTATCCTTGGGGTAATGGGATGCTGGAAAATAAATTGAATTTTAAGCGGGTCTATGACCGGCCATCTATTGTTGGTTTCTACGGTCCTGGTCCTAATGACGGTTCTAGTCCTTATAAGGCTCAGGATATGGCAGGGAATGCCTCAGAATGGGTATCTGATCTATATGATATCGGCTACTATTCCAAGTCTACAGTAGATAATCCATCCAAAACGAGTGTTGGTAGCCGTTTCACACCAGATGGGCGGATCACTTATGCTGGCGGAGCCGAACACCGCATTCATCGGGGTGGGATGTGGAACGAATGGCGAATGAAAGAGCTCGATGTTCGGTCGGCTCGCCGTCTTCATGCACTACCAAATACCCGTTCACCCGGCATCGGATTTCGTTGTGTAGTTGATGTAACTAAAGTACAACAAGATCTGAATTTAGAGCCGTAGCTACTAGATGTCAGATAACTCCAAGATGGTGGTCAAACGGAAACATTTCCGATATCGAAATATCGAAGATCTACGCCAAGAAATTGCTGAACTCGGTTTAACGATCCGTTTAGCAGATAGAGTTGAAAACCTTTTTCAACCCGTTAAAATTGGTCATAAAACAGCGGGGAATGCTTTTGGCATCCATCCGATGGAAGGGTGCGACTGCACACTCGATGGTAAACCGAGCGAACTGACTATTCGACGCTGGTTGCGATTTGGCGCAGGCGGAGCTAAGCTGATTTGGGGTGAAGCAACTGCGATTTTGGAAGAAGCCAAGGCCAACAGCCGCCAACTGGAAATCAACGACTATACCGCCAATTCGATAGAGCAACTACTGACGCTGACACGAGATAAACACAAAGAGATCTTCGGCGCCAACGAAGAGGTGATTGTCGGGATGCAACTGACCCATTCAGGTCGATACAGCTATAAAAAACCGCTGATTGCTTTCCGACATCCTGTGGTAGACAAAGTCACGCTGGTCGATAAAAAGAAAAAGATTCCAATTCCAGAGGACTATCCAATTCTTTCAGATGATGAACTGGAACGGCTAGAGGATCGGTACGTTGAGGTGGCTAAGTTAGCCTATCGAATCGGATTTGATTTTATAGATCTCAAACAGTGTCACACCTACTTGTTAAACGAGTTATTAGCCGCTAAAACCCGTGAAGGCAAGTATGGTGGTAGCTTTGAAAACCGGACCCGTTTTATCCGCAATATTATTGGTAAAATACGGGCTGAAGTGGGGGATGGTCTAATTCTAGCTAGCCGGATCAATGTTTATGACGGTATCGCCTATATGCCGGATCCAAATACCAATATCGGTATGCCGAGAGAAACTCCAACCCCCTACCCATATGGCTTTGGGGTTGACGAAAACAATCCGCCACAACCCAATATGAGTGAACCGATTAAACTGGTAGGATTGATGAAAGATTCAGGCGTAAAGCTGGTCAATGCTTCTATGGGTAGCCCCTACTATAACCCTCACATTGGTCGCCCCTTTGAGCGCCCACCGATTGACGGCTACGAAACGCCTGAACATCCGTTAGTCGGGGTCGATCGACATTTTCGACTGACCGCCGATATTCAGCAGGCCCACCCAGATCTACCGATTGTGGGAACAGGCTACAGTTGGTTACAAAACTATGTCGTCAATGCTGGCGAGGCTAACGTACAGGATGGAAAAGTTAGATTTGTGGCCGTTGGGCGAGGATCAATGGCTTACCCGGACTATGTCAAAGACACGATGGAATCGGGGCAGATGGCTAAAAATAAATCTTGTGTGGCTATCAGCTACTGCACAGCTTTGATGCGCGCCAAAGATAACCCTCTTCATCAGTTTCCTTCAGGCTGTGTTCCTCGTGATAGATTCTACGCCCAGATCTACAAAGATGCTGAAAAGACACTAACTCAGCAGTGATTACTCTGAGGAGTAGTCTCGCACGAGACGAGTTCTTCACTTGCCAACCAAAGTTTGTGTCAGCCGGTTCCGTCGAGTCGGTCATCCTTTCGAGACCTGTCATCATCTCATCTCCCTCCATCCAAACGAGAAAACGCCTGACGTAGAAGGTATTCTTGTTAAGGTAGATCTGGCTGCCATCTGTGGGTCAGATCTACATACTGTCTCTGGTCGCCGTTCAGCACCAACTCCCTGCATTTTGGGGCACGAAGCTGTTGGTAGAATTGCGCAGTTTCTACCCGATTCTATCAAGCCGTTAGCGACCGACTATCATGGCAATCCGCTACAGGTTGGCGATCGGGTAACATGGAGCATTGCCGCTAGTTGCAATCAGTGCGACTTTTGTACCGGTTACAATCTTCCACAGAAATGCGAACGGTTATTTAAGTATGGTCATGCTAGATCGGCCGCAAACGGCCTGGAATGTTTGAATGGTGGTTTTGCCGACTACATTTACCTCCGTCCAGGAACTGCCATTTTCCGTCTACCTGATGAACTCGACGATAAATCTGCTGTCTCGCTAAATTGTGCTGCCGCTACAGTAATGGATGGGCTGCGAAAACTAGATCAACCCATTGGGGATACTGCTATCGTCATCGGTCTCGGGATGCTGGGGCTCTATACTTGCGCAATTCTTGGACATCAAGGCTGGCGAAACCTGATCGGTATTGACATCAATCCACAACGTGCCGAATTAGCAACCCATTTCGGGGCAACACAGAACCTGGTCTGGAGTGACCAAATCCATCGACAGATCAATCAAACGGTCAAGAGTTGCGGAGCTGATCTGGTCGTTGAGGCTTGCGGTAACCCGGCAGCGCTAACTTCAGCATTAGACTGGTTGCGGTTTGGAGGGCAACTGCTATCGTTAGGTTATGTTTATCCCCAAGCAATGGTCAACTTTTCTGCTGATCTATTAGTGCGAAAATGCCTCACGGTTTCAGGCAACCACAACTATCATCCCAGATCTTTAGGACAAGTAATTGATTTTGTTCAGCAAACACAGGATCGTTACTTGTACTCATCCTTAGTAGGAGAAGTTTTTCCCTTATTGGAAATCGACCAAGCATTTGCTCAGGCTAAACGACAAAACGCCGTTCGGATCGCGATAGCTCCTAACTTAACCGATTAATAATCCCGCAGGTTATCCTCGACTTGATTGGGAAATTTGGAGGAATCGACCCGGTCGGGGAATTGCTATGTAATAATAACCAGATGGATAAATTCTTCGACTTAACCATCTTTCAGACTCCAATTGTAGGCATGAGCATAACTCTGGTCCAGTTACTGGTTTTTGTCAGTGCGATTATTTGGGTGCTCTTTATTACCCGCTTGCTACATCGTTCAGGGCGGCGGATCTTGACACGATTCCATGTCGAGGGGCGCATGTTGCACCTGATTTTATTGAGTTCATCTGCCACTATAGTTGGTATTGGTCTCATTCTGAGCCTGAGTGTTCTGGACGTCGCGGCTCCTCTCCTAGTAAAACAAATCCTATATTTTTCTATTCCGATCGGTCAGACCGAACTGAGTCTTGTCAAGATTCTATGGTCTTTAGTAGTTATGTTAGTGGCTTCGATTGGTTCGAAGTATTTACGAACAATTCTGAGAAATCAGCTATTGCCACCTTTTGACCTTCCTCGCAACGCCGAATTTCTATTGTTGCGTTTTGTCCATGTCTGTATTTTCGGACTGGGAATCTTAATCGCTTTAAACGTAGCTGGACTTAGCCTGACCAACTTTACGACGATCCTTGGTGGATTGAGTATCGGAATCGGTTTTGGCTTACAAAATATCGCATCCAACCTGATTTCCGGATTGATACTGATTTTTGAGCGCCCCGTTCGGATTGGCGATACCATCACAGTTGGTGATACATTTGGCATGGTCAACGCTATTAATCTAAGGTCTACCCACATTACAACCAACGATAATATCGATATTATTGTTCCGAACTCCCAATTGGTCTCAGAGCCCATAACAAACTGGACACACCGGGACGAGCAGGTTAGAATCAAAGTTGAAGTTGGTGTTGCCTATGGTTCAGACACAACACAAGTAAAGAACGCGTTGACCGAAGTAGCCAAAGAGCATCCGAGAACTATTAATCAACCCGAACCACACTTGTCACCGCTTGTAAAGGCGCCTGAAATTCACTTCATTCGCTTTGGTGATTCCTCTCTGGATTTTCTTCTCTATGTCTGGATCTATGATGCGAGGGAGCGGCACCCCATTTTGAGTGATCTTCACTTTATGATCGACCAAAAGTTTAGAACTAGAAATATTGAAATTCCATTTCCTCAACGAGAGGTTCGGTTGGTTTCTCCCAATGCAGTCAAAGATAGCATCGCAAATTGAGATCGGGGATGCTCCGCCACCTAAAGTAGCCTCCTCTGTTGTGAGCATCTAAATTGATTTAACTAAAAAATTGACGGATAACAGATATGAATAGATCTCAGCTTATCCCCAGCCGATGGACAAAAGTATTAATTATTGGCTTCTTTTTACTGATCTTAAACAGTGCTTATCTGATCAGTTTTGGAAGCCCAACAATGTTCTATATTGGCAACGTGTTGTTGCATATTACGTTAGGATTGGCCTTAACTGTTGCACTTGCTATTCTCCTCCCTCGTTGGTGGAAATTTTACGTTACGCTAGAGTTTGGCGTCTGGCAAGCCGGTCAACTCTTCTTGGCCCCGGCGGTAGTTACCGGCATTTGGCTAATGTTTGTCGGTGGAACTCGCCCTAATCGTTGGCTGTTAACAACTCATATCGTTATCGCATCAGTCAGCTGTATTTCCGTTATTTCCCATCTGATCTTAGAACTGAAATTCTGGCGACGAACCTCTACTATAATTCTATTTGTAGCCATTATATTTCCAATTGGCGTACTAATATTTCGTCAATATTTGCCCAATCCAGATTATCTAGTCAAGAATCCAATCAACGATGTTCCAACTAGTATGTATGAAGAAGGTGGTGGCTCTAACAGCCCATTCTTTCCATCTTCATCTGAAACGGCGACGGGCCAACTGATTCCAACCAATTTTTTCCTTACCTCACAGACCTGTGCCGCTAGTGGTTGTCACCCCGATACCTACCAACAATGGCATCAATCAGCTCACCATTTTTCATCCTTCAACAATCAATGGTATCGAAAATCGATTGTTTATATGCAGGATGTCAATGGTATCGAGTCTTCTAAGTTTTGCGGTGGTTGTCACGACCCAGCAATTTTGTTCAATGGGACCATGGACCGGCCAATTCGTGAGAATATCCATACTCCAGAAGCGCAGGCTGGATTAGCCTGTACTGCTTGCCACTCCATTGAGCGAGTCAAAGACACGGTGGGCAATGGTGGCTACGTTATTAAATACCCCCCATTACACGAGATCGCCGCTAGTAAGAATCCGTTTGTGCGCCAACTGCACAATTATCTAATTCGCCTGGATCCTGAACCACATCGGCGGAGCTTTCTCAAGCCCTTCCACTACCAAAATACAGCTGAGTTTTGCTCGACCTGTCATAAAGTTCACTTGGATGAACCCATCAACAATTTTCGTTGGTTCCGAGGTTTTAATACCTATGACCAGTGGCAGAGTAGTGGGGTTTCGCATCAGGGTGCATTATCATTCTATTATCCTGAGAAACCGATGAAATGCACCGATTGCCATATGCCGCTTGTAGATTCACAAGATGCGGCTAATATCAATGGAAAGATCCATAGCCACCGCTTCCCAGCAGCCAATACTGCACTACCTTTTGTTAACCGACATCAAGAACAGTTAGAAACAGTTAAATCTTTTTTGCAAAATGATCAGGTCACTGTCGATATTTTCGCCGTAAATGATGGGAATAGAGTGATTCCGGTTGAAGAAACAATTCTTCAGCCGGGTCAAGATATTCGAGTAGAGGTCGTGGTTCGAACACGTAACGTGGGGCATCATTTCCCTGCTGGCACAATCGATGCTTTTAATATCTGGCTAGAATTGAAAGCAACCAACGAGAGTGGAGAGGTGATTTTTTGGAGTGGGTATATCGAGGCAAAAGACGGTAATGGTCCTGTAGATCCAGGCGCGCACTTTTATAAATCCTACCCGATTGATGCTCACGGAAATCCGATCAATAAACGAAACGCCTGGGCGGCTCGAACAGTAGTCTACAACCGCACAATTCCACCTGGTGCCGCCGATACAGTTCACTTTCGACTAAAAATTCCGGAAAATTGCGGCGACAAGATCACACTTCAGGCCAGGCTGAATCATCGAAAATTTAACTGGTGGCATACTCAGTGGGCTTACGCCGGTATTCGTGATCCTGATGATACAGACTTCGCATTGGATAAATCCTACGATGATGGGCAGTGGATTTTCTCAGGTGACACCTCCCAAGTAGCAGGAAAGGTAAAGCAGATCCCGAATTTACCGATTGTCACAATGGCAGAAGACCTGGTAACTATTCCAGTCGGTGATAAGAACCACACTAGTGGATCTAAGGCCACAGCGAGTGAGTCCAGTCCTATAAAATTGGATAACACTAACCGGATGCGAGAACGATGGAACGACTATGGGATTGGGTTGCTGTTACAGGGCGATCTGAAAGGGGCGGAATCTGCATTTTTAAAGGTGACAGAGCTCGAGCCTGAATACTTGGATGGTTGGATTAATATCGCCCGCTGTCGAATTGCTGAGGGTAATGTCAAAGGGGCACAGGAGATGCTGGATCAAGCAATGAAGATCCAGGAAACTTTAGATCCACAGAATCCACATCGGGCCAAAGTACACTATTTTTATGCTCTCAGTTTGAAACCTTACGGTCGATATGATGAAGCCTTGAATCATCTGCGGCAAGCAGCCAATCAATTTCCTAGAGATAAAATAGTTCGAAACGAAATCGGGCGCCTATTGTATCTGCAACGGAAATATCATCAGGCAATTAAAGAACTCAAAAAAACCTTAGCCGTAGATCCAGAAAATCTAAACGCTCATTATAACCTGATGTTGTGTTACCGAGCGGTAGGTAATAAAATCGAAGCTACCAGAGCAGAGAAGCTATATCGTCGCTTTAAAACAGACGAATCTATGGACCGGATCACGGGCTTAGCCCGGCGAGCCGATTCAGAAGCCAATCGGGAACGTCAGCCGGTTCATGTGCACACTTCTAGCTATGGCCGATCACAGGCTACACCATCAGTACCTGTACCTGAGCAGTGATCCTTTGGTTCAATAGAAGTTCACCTGTGAAAAAGACGGGCAATAAAACGCTTTACCAGTACATACGGTAGAATTGGACGCCTTCTACATCGATGACTACGAAGTAACGATTATTGTCCAACTGCGCTAAACGCTACGTAATATACGGTTCTGACCTTCAACATGATTGCCTTTCTGCTGTTTCCCTTTCCTGTGACCTATGGTTGACCTTCAGCAATAACGATAGCTGCTTTTGTTTATCGGCTAGTATTGCAGCAGAGTTAGACCAATAATTCAACTCGGCATCACCTCGCGAAGGACAAGAACAAGTTTAAAACTTTAGGTTTGGTTTAGCACCCGTTTGACCACCGGCAGGAACATATTCCGTCCCGACGACTTCCACACCACCTAGATATGGATGCGACTCGGAGCCATATCTAGGGTTAAGTTTATGGCTATGCGGTCTATAAAACCTGCAATTTTAATCGTGATAATGGCTAGTCGTTTGTATGTTTCCAATCGATTAATGTATAGAACCAGCCATTCCCCCTGATATCAACCCCTAATTTTCTAATGTCATAGCCCTGGTTTTTCAACGGATCCCGATTGAATTCCCCTTTTATCTGTGCTACCCTATTACTCCGTCGGCCGGGCGGAAAGCCGCGGATCAGCAAAAAAGAACGGGCAACAGCCTGGCAGAGATTTAGGATGCCTTTCACATCTTTTGAGAGAGTTTTTATAGTGAGGAGGAGAAAGCATGTACGTTATAGTTGCGCCAATCCAAATTAAAGAAGGATACAGCGAGTTATTCATTGAGGCTATGCTGGAAGATGCCAAAGGGTCGGTGAGCAATGAACCGGGTTGCCTGAGATTCGATGTCATTCAAGATGGTGCAGATGCTAATCGGATCTGGCTCTACGAGGTTTACGTGGATGAGGCCGCTTTCAAAGCCCATCTGGAAGCCCCCCACTTTATCAAGTGGCGGGATACGGTCAAAGACTGGTTTGATGAAGGGCCTAAAGGTGCTGGCGCCGGCAGTTATAACATCTGGCCTCTGGATAACGAGTGGCAGTGACTGTGGTTACTGCCGTAGTTTCGATCGAAGCATCCAACTGGCCCTAACGATTTGAATCTTGGGAGAAATATCGAAATGACGGTTAAACTTGGCAGCGGCGCATATACTTATGAAGAAATCGCTGACTGGGCACAATTGCCCAACGATTGGCATTTTATAGACGCAGTTGACGTCGTTGTCGACTCGCAGAATCGGGTTTATGTTTTCAATCGGGGCAGCCACCCTATCGTCGTCTTGGAGCGGGATGGTAGTTTCGTCACCTCTTGGGGAGAAGGCTTATTCACTCGTCCTCACGGCCTGACACTCACTTCGGATCAAGAACACGGTGAGGTTCTTTATTGCGTCGATGATGACGGCCATTGGATCGGAAAATTTAGCTTGGATGGGGAGTTGATTACGAGTATCGGCACGCGTGATCAAGGAACACCCCGGCGGAGCGGTCGGCCGTTTAACCGACCGACAAAGGTGGCAGTGGAGCCGGAAACAGCTGAGCTTTATGTCTCTGATGGGTACGGCAACGCCAGGGTACATAAATATTCACCTGATGGACAGCATCTCTTCTCTTGGGGCGATTATGGTACAGACGTGGGAACTTTCAACTTTCCGCATAGCATATGTACTGATAGTACAGGCAAGGTTTACGTCGCGGACCGGGAGAATCATCGTATCCAAATTTTTGACAGTCAGGGCACTTATCTTGCTCAATGGAACAATCTTCACCGGCCGTGCGGACTGCACATCGAAAATGACATTGTCTATATCGGTCAACTACCGACCCATCTTGATGTGAATGAGGGCGACCCGAATTTGGGGGCCTGCGTAAGTATCCATAACCTGGAAGGGGATTGCCTTTCTCGTCTAGGTGACGTACTGCCTGGTGAGAAACCCGGACAGTTTACATCACCGCATGGTATTGCTGTCGATTCGCACGGTGATCTCTATATAGGAGAGGTCGCGTGGAGTGCCTATGGGTGTAGATTCGACCCACCCAGAACCGGGGTGCGAAGTTTCCGTAAACTGGTTAAAGTCGGTTCAGCATCGTGAAAAAACGTCTCCTATGTCTTAGACACAGACCAACTTGAGACTCTGATAAAGAGGTTTACAGAATTAGTCTGGTTGGTACCCAGTTCCGCGGTATGGACGGAAGTCTATGTTACCGATTCAGGATTGCTGGAATCTATCTTTCAAAAACAGTTAATACTTCCTACTTAGCCACCAACCTTCAGAACCTATAGATAGCCCATACCCAACGCAAAAGAGGTTGTTGTTCATCAATCAATAGTTTCCAAAAGTTCTAAAGAGTATTCGAGTTACGGTTTCGTCAATGAAAGGTAAAAACTTCTGTCTCATAACTGGCAGGAACAACATCTGTCGTTGAACATCTTCAGAGAGTTGAGGCCTCAACTCATAGACTGGAAAGTACCAAACCGATTTCTGATTGACGATGTAGATTTTACAACTCAAAAACCTAACCTACTGCAACAAAAAGGGCGGAATATTTTGCGATCTTCCGCCCTGAGTCATAGTAGCTGAGTCTTGGGATATTACTCTTGCTTAATCAAGCCCCAAGTCGAAGTCAGCTTTTGTTGTGGATCGACCCCTAGTAGTTTGAGCTTGCTGGCGTTCATCTGTTCCTTGACCTCTTTGGCACTTAGTACACGGTGCCAAATTCTAACTTCGTCGATAGTACCTACAAATTCACGTGAACCTTCGTGGGTCTTACCTACAAATACGTCTTGCTTATCGTTCTTACCCGGCAGGGCACCTTTCCCAGGTGATGTGCCGGCTGGTTCCCCGTTGACGTAGTAGATATGAGAATTTTTGTTTTGGCCTTTGCCGGGTTCACTACCAGTGTGTTGTGCCACCACATGTTGCCACTTTTTCAGTCCCACTGTTTTATTTGATAGAGAACCACCCATCGAACTAAAGTGGAGGGCACCGCCACCATCGGTTGTAGTGTAGAAACTGTAGGAGCGCGGGCCATTACTTTTGGCCAGAATTCCAGCCCAGCGCGCCGTACCACCACCTTTATGCGATTCTGCGTTAATCCAGGCCATAACTGTCACCGCTTTGGTTACACAGAGACTGTCGTCATGCGGTACGGTTATCCAGTCAGTTTTACCGTTCAATTGCAAGGCCTTACCAAATTTCCCCTCAACTAGATTGGGTTTGCCAGCGATTTCACCGTGATTGCCGTGGACTGAATGGTCTTCTACCTTCTTCCCGTCCAATTCATCGAATGATAGATACAAGACCATCGTTTTATCCAGATCTTTGGCGGCATCCGCAAAAGTGATTCCCATCAGCAACGAGAGCGTATATATGAGCAAATGTTTCATTATTCAAATTCCTTATATAAAAAAAAGCGACCTCTATGAGATCGCTTTTTTTGAATCAGTTTAAGTCGGTTATTGGAATTTCAGCTTACCCCAAGTGGTCGCCACCTTACCTTCGGGTTCAACAGCAACCTGGTTTTTGCCAATGTTCATATGATGTGTGACCTCTTTGGCACTCAGTATTCGGTTCCAAATCCGCACTTCGTCGATGATCCCTTCGAATTCACGACTACCCTCGTGACTTTTGGCAATCACTACATTGGCAGTGTCTTTTTTCCCAGGCAACGCAGCTTTACCGTCGAATTCACCTGCTAATTCACCGTTGACATAGTAGATATGTGATTTACCCGTATGTTGTGCTACCACATGCTGCCACTTATTCAGTGCTACTTTCAACTTACTAGAAGAACCACCCATTGAACTAAAGTGCAGCACACCACCGCCATCAGAAGTAGTGTAGAAACTGTAGGATCTAGGGTTGTTACTCTTGGTTACAATCCCTGCCCAACGTGCTTTGCTAGCACCGCCAGTATGTCGTTTGGCATTGATCCAAGCCATCACTGTTACCGCTGTATCAACAGTCAGAATGTCAGCATGAGGAACCTCTACCCAATTACTCTTACCATTGAATTCTAACGCTTTACCGAATTTACCCGCTACCCACTTAGGACTACCTTTCAGTGCACCGTGATTTCCATAGCGAGATACGTCTCCAGCTTTGTCTCCACTTCCTTCGTCAAAAGGCAGATAGAGGACGAGCGATGGCTCCGGGCCACCAGTCGATTTGGCCTGAACTACATGAATTAGCGGAGTCACGATTAGTAACGTTGCTAAGATCACAATGATAAATTTAACAGACTTCATACATTCTCCTACGTGTACATCGTTAAGATGGCACTAATTATATGATAACCTTAAATCAATGTCAACACATTTGTCTTACAATCCACTTCAAATACAAATAATACTGAACGATGAATCTGACGTAACAGATCTGATAAAAGAGGTAGCTAGAAATGTTGTCTAGAGGGACTGCACATAGTGGATCTGGCGAGCCACCTCGACGAATCCCATTTTAGGATAAAAGATAGTGCCGACCGGATTTTGTGCCAGAGTCTCAATCTTCGCTATTGCCATACCTTCTGTCTTGAAGTAATCTAAAGCCACTTGGATCAACTGCTGGCCTAACCCTTTTTGCTGGAAATCGGGCAAGACAGCTAAGTTGGGAATTTGCCCAATTTTTGTGATGATATCAATCCGGGTTGTAATATAGCCGACAACTTTGTCTTCAATCTCAGCCACGAAGATACCATTGGGATTAGCTTCCGCATCCACGTCGATGTGAAGCGCCTTGCGAGTTTTCCAATCCACCCCACCAACAATGCCAAAGTGATCTTCAATGTTTTTATCTATGGAAACATGTTCAAAGCAAATCACGGTGATCTGACGAAGGGTTTCAAGATCGGTTGGGCAGTATCTTCTAATCATCTGTGGGTGCTCCTAAGACAAACCATTTTATTGATTTGGACCTACCTAAAATTCAAAGTTAGTCGCTTCAATCGCTAACGCGTACTATCTTCCAGATATCTAGAAACACGCTATAGTTATCTGAATTATCAATGGAAGAGAAAGGTTAAATTAGGAGCATCGTAGTGCTCCCCTAACTATTGTCGCGTTGCCGCAGGATGTATATGTTCTTGATGCAAACTCAGGTGAACAGGAGGCTAAATCGAGGCTCTACTAAAGAGTCCCGCAACTAAATTCTAAAGTCTATTTTGATGTTTGGTCGCGTGCGGGGTTCTCAACTATAAACTACCTTTGGTTGATAGAACACCACTGGCCCGCTGATCGATAGAAGTAGCTAAGTCGAGCGCTTTACCAACGGCTTTGAAAATACCCTCGATGATATGGTGCTGATTTTTGCCGTAGGGGGCATTGATATGGAGCGTAGTGCCACTGGCGTTGGCGAAACCGTGAAAGAACTCTTCGGCCAATTCGACATCGAAGGTTCCCACTTTGCCACTACTCAACACCACCTCGTAATGCAGATAGGGACGTCCGCACAGATCCAGATCGACCTGAGCTAGGGTTTCGTACATGGGGACATTAAAACTGCCGAAGCGCCGCATCCCTGATTTATCACCAACGGCTTGTTGAAAAGCTGATCCCAGGCAGATGCCGACATCTTCAACCGTGTGATGGTCATCGATGTGGAGATCACCAACCGCCTTCACCTCCAGATCAAAAAAACCATGTTTGGCGAACAGTTCCAGCATGTGATCTAAAAACCCTACACCGGTCCGGATCTCTGACTTTCCGGTGCCGTCAAGGGCAAGGGTGAGATTGATGCGTGTTTCGTTGGTGTTTCTCTCGATGGTAGCAGTTCGTGACAAGATATTATTCCTCTTTTCTCAATTTCGTTTTTCTTCGATTTTAATGTCGGTGCAACTATCTCAATAAGCAGAGTTTAGCACACGGCTGAAATGAGAATCAAGACGGGGGGATAAGTACGGTGAAGCAGAGGAACCGGATCTTGAATGGAGAGTGGGAAATTGAGTCCTATTCACCTTTCATTCTCCATTTTAAATTTTCGACTCTCCAAGCGTGCGTTCACCTTCTATTCTAACTCTACTTTTCATCCTCTAGTCCGATTATGCTATAGTATTGAAAGTCGTTACATCTGTGAAGCCGAAGTCAACCTAAAAACCTGATCAGAACTCGATGGTAGCAGAAATAATAGAATGAAAGTTGTGTTAGCCGAAAAACCGTCAGTGGCCAGTGATATTGCCCGGGTGATCGAGGCCAAAACCAGGCATGACGGATACTTCGAAGGAAACGGATACCAGGTAACCTGGTCGTTTGGTCATCTGTTCTCTTTGCAGGAACCCGCCGCTTACGACTCGAGTTTCAAACGTTGGTCGCTTAGTACCTTACCGATTATTCCCGACCAGTTCCAACTCACCCTCATCCAGAACGACGGTGTAGCCAAGCAATTCAACACTATTAAAAAATTGATGCGCCAAGCGAAAGATATTATCTGTGCTACTGATGCCGGACGAGAAGGCGAACTAATCTTTCGCTATATCTACCAGATGGCTGGTTGTGAAGGGCGGCCCTTTCAGCGACTCTGGCTCAGTTCGCTAACCGAGGAAGCGATTCGCAGTGCCTTTCAAAACTTGAGGTCGGGCCGTCAGTACGATCCCTTGTTTGCCGCTGCCAGGTGTCGTCACCAGTCGGACTGGATCGTCGGTCTAAACGGTACGCGAAACTTCACTGTCCGTTACGGTGGATCAGAGCGGATACTATGGAGCGTGGGCCGCGTACAGACCCCGGTGCTAGCCATAATCGTCAATCGGGACGATCAAATCCGTAACTTTCAACCAGAGCCTTTTTGGGAGTTGATGACCACCTACCGAAAGGTGACCTTCAAGTACAAAGGGAATCGGTTTAGTAAGGAGGAGGAGGCACAGAAGCTAAAGGGACAAGCAGAAGGACATTCCTTCAAAGTATTGAAGGTGAACGGCAAGCGACAGTCGCTAAATCCACCGCTCCTCTATGATCTGACCAGCCTGCAGCGAGACATGAACCAGCGATACGGGTTTTCAGCTACCCAAACTCTGGAGTTAGCACAATCTCTTTATGAGAATAAACTCCTGACCTATCCTCGAACCGACTCTCAGTATCTAAGCAACGATATGAAAAGCGATGTCGTTGAAGCATTACGGAAACTGAAACCGCTCAAGGAGAAGGAGATTTCAGCTCTCGATCTTAATAAACTCGGATTTAACGCCCGCATTGTCAATGACAAGAAGGTAACCGACCACCATGCCATTATCCCGACCGGACGCTTGCCTAAAGGAATTTCACCCCAGGCCACTAAAGTGTTTGAAGCGGTGCTGATTCGGACCATCGCTGTCTTTTATCCCAAGTGTCTCAAAGAGATTACCACTGTAGAAGGGGAGGCCAACCGGGTAAAATTTCAAGCCAAGGGAACACGAATCGTGTCGCCGGGCTGGACCGTACTCTATCCACAACCGCAATCGAAAAAGGAAGAGGATCAACCCCTACCGGAATTCGTGCCTGACGAAACCGGACCACATACTCCATTCGTTCGTGCCGGTAAAACAACTCCTCCACGACACTATACCGAAAATTCGTTGTTGGCAGCCATGGAAACAGCCGGCAGGATGGTAGAAGACGAGCAACTGAGGGAGGCCTTGAAGGAGCGTGGCATTGGGACTCCGGCTACACGTGGTGAAATTATAGAGACCCTGTTGAAACGTGGCTATATTGTACGGGATCAGAAGCGGGTTACGGCAACTAATCTGGGCCGATACCTCATCGCACTTATCAAGAACCCCAATTTGAAATCACCAGACTTAACGGGTGAATGGGAAGGAAAGCTAAAAGCTATCGAACGGGGCGAATACGACGCCGGTCAGTTTATGCGTGAGGTGACCAACTTTACGCAACAGTTGATTGAAAATAGTAATTTGCGTGATATTGGCCCTGAAAGTTCAAACCATTGCCCTCGATGTGGAGGGGCGGTGGTTCGGGGGAAAAAAGGTTATGGATGCGCCAATTGGCGAGCTGGATGTCAGTTTGTACTTTGGGAAACCTACAAAGAGATTCGACTTTCCGAACGACAGATTCAAGTCTTACTGCAACACGGGGTGTTGCTGAAACCGTGGGTTGACCGGCAGCAGAATGAATTCATCCTCTATCTATCGACCGACGGGTACCTGATGGAACTGCCGGTTCCTAAAAAGGAATCACAGGGCTATGGCAACTACAAAGGGAAGAAGAAGCGCCGATCTAGCTCTAGCCCCCGGCAGAAAAAGGGCAATTCACAAGGCACTACCCCGTCTAAGACTGTAGACAATCTCGTTAGCACGTGCCCTCACTGCCAGCAGTCGGTATTGGCTTACGATGAGGTTTACCGTTGCCGCCAATGCAAGTTGAAAGTACCAAGAGTGATTGCTGGCAAGAAGATCAACCAGCGCTCGGTCAAGACACTGCTGGAGAAGGGGGAGACCTCGGTCCTAAAGGGGTTCGAGTCAAAGGAAGGGCGTCCGTTTGATGCCCGACTGAAATTGACGGAGAGCGGTATCCGCTTGATTCGCCAGTAGATATCCTTAAGTCAAGGTGTTTAATCTCATCTCAACTCCTTCCCTAGCAAAGAAGAGCGTGAAAAGAGAATCGTCCCTCTTACTGATATCCACCCCATTTTTCCAAAAGAGGAGAGTTGTCAATAGTGGCAAAACCTCCGCAGATTTTTGCTTGATTCAGCGACTGGCCCGTCGATAAGGCCAGCTAAGATAGCCTAGCCTTCTTGTGAAATTTCGTCGAAATTGTCTTCTCACACCTCTTAGAAATTACCCTACCAGCTTAAGAGTTGACACCTATGGATTCAACTCCATTCGACAGCTTTATTTCTAGACCTTAGGGGTAGGCCATACAACTGTTGTCATTCGAAGGAAATACCATAGAATTTCCAGTCTGCTGATAAATCTTCGACCTGATTATCAGGAAAAATATAGATCTGGAATGGTATAATGTCAGTTAGTCTAACAAGGTGGGAGACCTATTCGGCTGACCCCACTTTGTTGCTACAGGTTCACTGATTGGAGGCTTTTTGATGATTGGAATTGCAAAATTGAGCATGGCGCATGTCCATGCTAAAGGTTACGCCAACCAGATTCGGGATAACGCAGAAACCGAATTGGTTGCGATTTGGGATGAGGAAGAGTACGGTGGGAAACAGGCCGCAGAGGAGTACGGCGTTCCTTACTCCGACAACCTAGACCAGGTTTTGAGCCGAGACGATGTCGATGCGGTGGTGGTCGATGCTATTACCTCTGACCACCCTGAGGTAATGGTCGCCGCAGCAGAAGCCGGAAAACACATTTTTACCGAGAAAGCCTTGGCAATCGACGTTGACGGTTGTGACCAGATTATTGAATCTGTTGAAAAAGCAGGCGTTAAGTTTATGATCTCCATGCCCCAGCGGTGTGACGAAGGAATTCAACTGGTCAAGCAGACGATCGACGATGGGTTATTGGGTGATATCACGTTTGGACGTTTTCGAATCGCGCACAGTGCCGCACTCGACAAGTGGTTCAGTGGCCCTAGTACTTGGTTCGCTGACGCTGAACGAGCAGGTGGTGGTGCTTTGTTTGATTTGGGGTGTCATCCTGTTTATCGAATGCGCTGGTTATTAGGGGCACCCAAACGAACTATGTCGCTAATGAATAACTTTACCGAAAACTATCCCATCGACGACAATAGTATTTCGATTGTCGAGTTTGAAAACAAGGCCCTGGGTATTGTCGACTGTTCCTGGGTTCAACGATCTGGCCCCAATATGACGGAGATCTACGGGACTGAAGGCTCAATCGCCATTGGAGGTGGTGACCTTCATTTCGAAAGCCGTAAACTAGATGACCAACAAAAAGAGGAGTATTTGGCTAATCGTCCTCCGGCGCTACCGTCACCAATGCAACAGTGGATTAACGCCATTCTGCGAGACGAACCGATGTCGATCACCATCCAGGATGGACGTGAGTTGACTGAGTTGATGCAAGCCTTCTACATGTCTGATCAACAAGGAAAGGCGATCGATTTCCCCCTATAAAAACTGCTTCTATAACACTCATGTAATAAGATGACGGCGGCGTGAGCAAGTTCGGAGGTTACGAAGAGTAAGCCTTTGCTGGCTGAACTTTATGATCTCGCCCCGCGGCACTCGGGTCGATGCAACCTGAAGTTCTATATAGATCTCTGTCGTCAAACTGGCGGTAAAGTACTGGAACTCGGATGTGGAACCGGGCGCGTGCTCACGCCTATTGCGGTGGCTTTGCATCGAAATCGTCGGACTGGATCTGTCACGACACGTGCTGGCGAGGTGCAGTCAGAATCTGTCTTCTTAGCCCGGGGAGATTCGCTATCATGTGCGGCTCGTTGAGGCGAATATGACAGATTTTGAACTGGGACAGAAATTTGCTACCGTCATCATTTCCTTCCGTCCATTTTGGCACCTGCTGTCTATATCCGATCAAATTTTACCTGTCCTCGCTGTGTTCATCGCCATCTACAAACGGATGGCGTCCTTGCATTCGACCTATTTCAGGTAGACGCAAGCAAAATGATTAGCTCGCAGCATGTGGAAGAGACTGAGTACCTAGCAGAATTTGAACTGCCGGATGGGTAGGAAGGCGCGCAGGTGCTTCCGATTGGCTGCGACTCACTGCACTGAACAGCATAACAATATCGAGATTATCTACTACCTTACCGACACTGAAGTTGAAACCCAGAGGCTAATGTAGGTTTTTCCTTTCCGCTACTTCTCCAGATACGAAGTCGAACACCTTTTTGGTAAGGACGGGATTCGATCCCTTGGCGGTGTACGGATTTTTTGACAGATTGCCTCTGGCGGACGATTCACCAGAGATAATTTTTGTGGCCAAGAAGGCAGAAGACAACAACCGGCTTCAAGCGATGCAGTGACCGGTACTGCTCAACCAGAAAGGTGAGGTTAGAAGGATTCGGATTGGCTTAATATTAGGTTGTCGAACTGATCGACCTTAGCCTTAAAATCAGGGGGAACCACGGTTGTCGCACTCAACTCGAAAATAATCGACGGTGAGGCAATAACAACTCCAACCGATAGATCTTGACGGTGGTAAAGATTCGTCAACCGGGGCTCTCCGAAAACTACCTCCTTTTGCTCGAACGGTTGTGCTGAGATGTCTGACGTGGCACCTATTTTTTCCGAAGTTGAAGCAAACTTCGGCTTTTCGACATAGCCAATTGCTCTTAATCGTAAATTAACCACCTCCACCGGATAGTCGGTTCGAGAATGGCCAAACCTTTTAGCGTGTGCCTGATGAAAATAGGTTTCAAACTGTTCGTCGAAAGGGACATTCAATTCATATGACTGACCTGAATAACGCAGATCTAGTGTTAGCTGATACTGTGTTAACTCTGGCTCAAATCCTTCGTTTCCCAGTTCAGTTTCCGCTTTCTGTCTAAGGCGTCTGAATTGGTTCGTCAGTTGGACATAGAGATGTTCGTTTGCTTGCCACAAAACGGTTTGCGAATAGTCCTTAACCACGTCGGCCAACAACATACCCATGGCCGATAATAGGCCACCATGCGGTGGAATGATGACGGTGGGAATGGATAGACTTTGGGCCAGTTCGCATGCATGCAGACCACCGGCACCTCCAAAAGAAATCAGTGCGAATTCACGAGGATCGTAGCCACGCTCAATCGACACCACCCGGATAGCTCGTGCCATGGTAGCATTAGCAACCCGTAAGATTCCTTCAGCCGTTTCGAGTGGAGACTTTCCGACTTCGGTTGATAGCTGATGAATCACCTTGGTAGATCGTTCTGGTTGTAGCGACATTTTCCCGCCTAGAAAATATCGAGGGTCAATCCGTCCCAGAAACAGGTTGGCGTCGGTGACTGTCGGCAGATCGCCGACGCCATAACAGGCAGGACCGGGATCAGCCCCGGCACTTTCTGGCCCAACCCGTAGGGCACCGCCGAGATCGACCTGGGCAACAGATCCACCTCCTGCTCCCACTGTGTGAATGTCGATCATAGGAATTTGGATCGGAATTCCACCGATTTGACTCTCAGTCGTCAAGGAAATTTCTCGGTCGCATAAACTCACATCGGTTGAAGTCCCCCCCATGTCGAAGGTAATCAGTTGTTCGTATTTTGCGGTTTTCCCAATTTCGTAAGCACCGATGACACCGCCTGCAGGGCCGGATAAAGCGGTTCGAATTGGCACTCGACTGGCAGTCTCAACCGAAATGCTTCCACCGTTAGATTGCATAATCCGTAACCTTGGTTTAGAGGCTAACGATCGATTGAGGCGAGTGGCCAGATTCGTATGCAGAAAGTGAAGGTATTTTTGAACTTTCGGTTGAACATAAGCGTTAGCTACCGTGGTACTAAAGCGTTCAAACTCGCGATATTCCGGCAAGATCTGGTGGGAAGTCGAAATTGGAATAGACCTGTTCACTGCTCTCTTCACCAATGCTTCGACTACCATTCGCTCGTGTTTGGGGTTGATATAGGAAAAAAGAAAGCAAACGGCAATAGCTTCAATCGATGGAAGCTGGTTGATCAACTGGTCTAGTTCAGTAGGATCAAGCGGAACCTGCACTTCTCCCGTATGACAAATTCGCTCTTTAATCCCGTAACGTTTGGATTCATCTACTAACGGGACAGGCTGAACCAGATTGAAATTGTAGAGTTCGGCCCGGTTTTGCCGACCAATCTGCAGTAGATCCTCAAAATTTTTCGTCGTCAGAAGTGCGACTTCAGCACCATTTCGTTCTAGCAAGGTATTGGTTGCCACGGTCGATCCGTGAGTCACGGTTAAATGGGCCTTAGCAACTAGCGAAGCAGAGCCCATCGTCTCAATTTGAGATACGACCTCTTCCAAACCTTGTAAGACGGCTTCGGCCGGGTTCGAGGGGGTAGAGAGCAGCTTATGGGTGTAGATCCGGTTGCCGATCGACAGTACAAAATCGGTGAACGTACCACCTGTATCGACGCCAATCGAAATCCAGTCAGAAGTTTGTTGGTTAGTCATTCAGTCGGTTTTACTGGTCAGAAAATGATTCTAACTGTGCGACAAAGAGAATGTCGAAATATAGTCCGGGCTCATACCGTGCGTTGGTATCCCCTGCTTTGAGGTGATGGATTAACTGAAATAGGGGCTTCACTGACAATTCACGGATCAGATCAGGAATAGAATCGACTGACGGTTGTTAGATGGGTAGAGGAAGGTAAACGTATCGTAACCATTGCAGTTTGCCTTGCGCCAGCCAAACGGTATGAATAAAGTTACCTACCCTTAACCTGCCAATCCAATTCTATTCTGCCACGCACAACAAAGCTGATGATCCGCGACTTGCGTCACTACTACCTCGAAACCCTGAGTGGCTTGGTAAAGTCGCCGATCTCGTCGAAGCGCACTTGGCCCGGCGGTGTTACTTTCAATGGGGAAGCAGGCAGATCTATCTTTTCACCCCGAAGTTCTGCCGATGGGAAGGTTGTCTTACTGAGGCTTTTACCTGTAGCTACAAAAAACGGAAATAGATCTTCTCCAACAGCAATTGATAGATCTTCTATTGATTCATCCCAACTCAGCTTCCGGTCCGGATCATCTGTCCAACGCTGTGACTGAACCCAACGCCAGCGAGGATACCAGATAGGCCCATAACGATCATCTAGCTTCTGCCAAACATACCAAATCATTAATCGGTCCCAACCCTCTCGCCAATTTTGGAGATTTTCGGCTTTAAAAATCTTTTCCGGACTCGTTTCGGTTGGCGTATAATCAGACAGAAATACTTGATCGCATTGCCGATTTGGTCCGGCAACGACATCGTATTTAGCGACGATTTTACCTTGAAACCAACCTGCATGTTCCTCCCCTTGATTTCCACCAAACGGATGGTCAGCGATCAACTCACCGGGACCAGACATCGTATGCGCCTGCTCGTGGGCGAAAATGCTACGCATTCCTTCTGGACTGGTCGAGATGGTGCCTGTTTCTTTCGGCAAATAAGCGTTGACAGCCCATCCACCTCCGCCACCACTACAAACAACCAGATACATCGGTTCTTCCGGTTTTGGCGACGGCACCCACCGATAGAGATCGTTTGTAATGTCCATAAAGTCTTGTCGGACCGTAGACAAGATTTCCGGCGTTTGGTTTTTGCTGTAGTAACAGATAATGCCATCTAATAGAAGTTCAGACTCCTGGTAGATGCCACCACCACCGTACATCGGTGTCGGCAGTCGAGGTTCACCGCCGGCAGGAGAAGATCCTGCCGCAGTCCACTTAACTGCTTCGGCTAGTAAGTCTGCTTTCTGTTCAACTTCATTCGGATCTTTCTCACTAAAACGGTATAGATCTGGAGCCGCAAAGAGGACGATTCTCCCCTTCCCGTAGGAACGGCGAGCATAAATCGGTTGATCCTCTTCACTTTTCAGCACCGTTTCCCAATTCCCATCAACTCGGATCAGTGGCCAATTGCTTCCGTTATAAGGTGTTCTCTCCGCTAAAAATTCCGCACCGTATTCGGACAATAGTTGGTTGAGAGACCATGAGGCATCCGGTTTAGAACTATGCCAATCACCAGAAATAATTAGTCCTCCACCACGACTCAAGTAGTCTTCCAGCGCTTCCCGTTCTTCCAGCATATAGCCGGGGTTTTCAACTGCACCTTCACTGAGGACAACGTTCCATTTTGGTGTTGCCCACCAGGCGAAAGGATACACTTTTGGTGCCACGGAAATTCTGATTCGAGCGGGAGATCCAGGCGTTAACTGCGTATCGAGGGTGGCATGACTGCCTGCACTCCGAATTCCGCGTCGATGTAACTGCTCACCCAATCGCCAAAGCAAAAAGAAGTCGCACTTATGCGACATGTCCACCAGCAGGTTGATACCTGTGTCGTTGGAAACCGAAATTGGATCCAGCGGATATTGTTTTGCAACCTCTATCGGCAGTGTTTTCCCAGCCTTCCACCACTGCTCTATTTTTTCAGCTGTAAACTGCATATAATCGTCTCCACTCCTAATTGGTAAAACTGTATTGAATAATATTAAAGAGATTACTCCGGGTAGTATGCCCAATACATTTGCATAATCAATAGCGGATTGGGGCCGACTTTCGGTTAACGTTCTCTCGTCACCTTGGCTTGCTGTTGGCAAGTAACCAGCGCCCATCGCAACTATACGTTTAAGTTTGAATGTGTTATAACCAAGTAGCGACACCGGCCTTTCAACGCCTCCATTTAGCTGATAGTAGGTCAAGAGGGAAAGAGCTGATACTCACCATCTCGATCGAGCGTGAGGTGACTACCGACTACCGACTATCGCCTGAATTGGCCCTGTAAGTGACTATACATATGGTGATCAGGACAACATTGGTTGGTAAAGGGTAAGCCACCTGGCGACAGCGGGGAATCTATCAACTACACGAACTAATCTTGAATCTGGGTTGACTCTGTCTTGAACACGATATGTATTCCTGGGCTTGAACGATTTCTCCAACTCTCGCCGTTCCTCAGCAAGCGATGGAAATCGTAGTTGTCTAATCAGGTCAAATTACCCCAGATAGTGTAATTACCCCGAGTTTGAGGCCCGCTAATTTAGCTGGAATATGGAATTACCATCCTACCTATTATAACAAAAAATTCGGGCTAGATGAACTCTTGGTGGATCAGGGGTTAATAGATAGAGCTGTAGCCATTGCTATTGTTGATCATTCAAATCAGTGTTATAATTCTTCCATTCCAAGTTTGGCCTCGCCTTTATTTCATCTATTAGCCTTACTTGGAGTACCTCACTATTTTATCCTCTTCTTTTTCCCAAACAGGTTCTCAATGAGAAGTTTGGTTGGTCTTTAAATCGAATTATTATGGAGTCAAAATACATATCGCCATCGCCATCGCCATTGTTACTGCCAACTCTTTAATAAGAGTGCTGTAGCTATTGTACCTGCACTATCAGAAATAATGCAGTGTCTGGGATCGGTTTTTCTCGAATCGCAAGTACGAAATTCAACTTGTTTGGCAGGTCCACCTACATTTAACTGAAGAGTCCATAATGATATTTCAATTACAACGACTAAACTCGGTGGGTAAAGGTAAGTCCAAACTTGAATTCAGAGGTAGGATTGCGGGGTTAACGTGTAACAGGGAAACGACCATAGTGACAGAAGAATTTACTAAATAGAGGGAACAGGGTGGAAATAACACTAAAATCAATGATGTCAGGCATTCGGCCAAATATTTTATTTATTTTGGCTGACGATCTCTCTTACCGAGATTTGAGTTGCTTTGGGCAGGTCCAATTTGAAACCCCGAATTTAGATCGACTTTGTCAGACCGGGTTGCGATTTGACAACGCCTACTGTGGCTCACCTGAGTGCGCCCCTTCCCGTGGTAGTTTGATGACCGGATTACACATGGGGCACTGCCGAATCCGGAAAAACAACTCAGCACGAGGGCAAGAGCACCTGTTGGCCTCTGATCTCACTATAGCTGAAGTGCTGAAAAAAGCAGGTTATGCTACGGGCATGGTCGGTAAGTGGGGCATTGGTTTACCGGACACTGAAGGGACACCTGATAAAAAGGGTTTCGATTTAGCATTCGGTTTTTACGACCAAGGGCGGGCACACACCTATTACCCTCACTACCTTTATCACAACAGCGAGTCGATACCGATTCCCGAAAACTACGGCTTTGATATGGAAACCACCTATCGACATACTCGCACACCAGCAGGCTTGCACATCTACGATGATGAGGGGCAACTCATACCACATGGGGTTGCTGATCCAAAACGGGCCAAAAATTCAGAAGATCTCTGCTACCAAAGGGCAATTGACTTCATCGACCAACACCATCAACAGCCATTTTTTCTTTACTATGCGACCCAACTACCGCATGGCCCTTGCATTACGCCAAATCTGGGCCAGTTCAAAGATCGGCCTTGGTCACAGAAACACAAAGAGTGGGCAGGCATGATCACTCATCTGGATCAGCATGTTGGCGGGTTGCTGGATCGGCTATGCCAACACGAGATTCTTGACAATACACTGATTATTTTCGCTAGCGATAACGGCTACGCTCACTGGGGATATATGGGACGACAAAGGTATGCTGACGATCCTCTGTTTCGTAATAAAGGACCGTGGCGAGGCGGAAAATTTATTGCGCGGGAAGGTGGCGTGCGGGTCCCGATGTTTGCCCACTGGTCTGGGCGGATATCGGCCGGTGTCTCTTACCACACCGTGACTCTATACGATTTCTTTGATACTGCTTGCGACCTGGCAGGCGTACAGGATCCACCGACAACGGATGGTGTCAGCTTTGTACCAACTCTCGAAAACCGAGAGACCAAACAGCAGAAACACGACCACCTTTATTGGGAAAACGGCGGCCATGCCACCCATGCCCAAGCGGTTTGTCTCGACCAGTGGTTTGCTTACCGTCAGCATCCAAACCAACCGGTACAACTCTGGGATACGAAAAACGATATCGGTGGTGAACACGAAGTGGCAACAGAACATTCTGACGCTGTTCAACGAGTCTTAGATATTTTTGAACTAGAACACCAAGATAGCCAATGGTATTTAAATCCGGGGGAGTCAGAAGAAAGTTTTCAATCCAAGTCACAAAGGGCGATAGAATTAGGCGACCTGCAGGAAGGGGTTCGCGCCAACACCGAATATCGAGGTGAGACCAAGTCAATGGAGAAAAATGAGGTGGCCGTGGATTTAGCTATCCCTGATTAGAAACGATGAATCTGTAATAGTCTCAACCTCGCTGTTGACAGCGACAATGTAAGTGCAATCCCACCAAAGCCAAAACACACCAGAATGCGTGAGAGCGAGGCAATTCGTCAGAAGGGTTTTATCCAGTACTATAAATCGAAACCATCCCTGATGGCACGCTAAACCAAGTGATAAAAAACCAAGCGATAAAGAATCTACTTTCTACTCTCCTTGGTTATCCTACCTACGATCGACGATTGGCAGTCTCAGACCGGTCATGTGTTTTAGTAACTGTGAATCCTGCCTCAACCGGAAAAATCGTGATTAGTAGCCCTGGGTTCAAAGGTAGCAGGGATGGCTATCAAAATAAATACAAGAAGGTCGCACAGTGGATACAGCAGTCATATATTGCCGCTTTTATTCGGTACGAAATCGTTTGGCTAACAGATAACATGATGGATAGCTACGAGAATGAGATCTGTCAGGCTCTACGTATAGTAATCGATTATGCATTAGCTGAGGCAGAAGAAATCTGCCAAACGTCAGATCCTGAGATTTATCTAGCCGGATTTTCAGCGGGTGCTTCGGCTTCAGCCGTCGTCTCGCCCGAGTACGATCAGGTTAAGAAACTCCTACTGATTGCCCCTACCATAGATGCGGGTAGAGAAAAACTGCAACAGGCATTACCAGCCTATCAGGGAGACCTGTATATTACAGTTGGCGATCTAGACTATATTTCGGAAATGACGCCAGAGATGATGATACAGCTATCTACATCTGCCCAGAAAATTAGGTTGGTGGAGGTCGAGAATTGCGACCATCAATGGACGGGTAAAACAAACGGACAAATTCTCTCAAAATCCTTCATTTGGGCCTTCGACAACGATGAGACCTATCCTTGTCCAGAAGGCGGTATTGAGCTTTACTAGACATATGTCGTTGACCCGGTAGCTGACGACTACACCAACCAACCATTTCCATCTTCTAGGCGATCAGATCACCGAAGACGGTTTCTTTGGCCGATGTTAAGGACGGTGGAGGGCCGGAGTTTATCTCCGATCCGGACTTCAACTTCAAGCAGTTTCGCTTCAACATAGTACTACGTTGGGAACATCGACCGGGTTCTACTCTCTTCACAGCGTGGTCAAGCTCAGCCACTGGCTAATATTAAATACCTCAGTGGATAAAAAAACATACCGATTCCCGCCTGAGGTATCGTTTTTATCCTTGCAGGACACAGCTATCCATTTCCCTTTCGGGAATAACTAGAATCTATTCGGAACTGAGAAAGATCCGGCGGTTTTCCACCATGGCGGCGGTGGCACTTGAGACAGAATTTCCGTCACACGGTACGGCCATGATTTCACTGGCCATTGGCTGGGCCGTTGTAGTTTGATCCGATCTTTGTACTCGACCACATGCACCGCTAGTTTGAAGAGTCTGAGCTGGACTGGATTTGGCTGATCATTGGAAAGCTCTATCTGCTGAAGGATCACGGTTCTCAAGGTGTGGTGCACAATACATCGGCGGCACAGGAAAAATAGAGACCTAAATGGTTAGCCAGGAAACGGTGGTCGGAAGTGTGACCTGAGGCCAGGTCTTTTTTGATCTCGATAGACGATTTCAGTTGAAGGCAGATCTAGTGAGATCACCACCAAACGAGGATTGTCAGCCAAGCTTATCACCTCCGCCTTGAGAATCACTCGAAAGGCAGGTGTCCAACTTAGGACGACAGACTCGACTTGGTGGTCGGTATGGCTGCGTTGAGGAATCGTTTGGCCGGCACCGAGTTGCCGGTCAGGCCGAAAATAAAATCGGTATCTGGATCATCCGGCGCCAATAGCATTAATTTCGGGTTGGAGAAATGCCGCCCTCCACGCAGGACGATACAGGGCTCAGGCCAGGCATCACGAAGGCGTTTCAACACCGGCTTGCCAA
>Ga0208128_1000106_pt1 | contig 33101 bp, 26 predicted proteins | sample ETNtaG_35_FD_185758 | JGI IMG/M metagenome (GOLD analysis project Ga0208128, IMG submission 185758) | Marine microbial and viral communities from oxygen minimum zone, Eastern Pacific Ocean - ETNP201306PF51B (SPAdes) (version 2) | ecosystem: Environmental > Aquatic > Marine > Oceanic ... | reverse complement strand
CCAGAATCCTTCCCGACCATTGATATGGTTTCCTTGGCCATGGCTGGACTCACCTGGGTTAGGTTTTACCCAGCCATGAACATCGCCATTAGCCGCAACGCCGGTCTAGCTTTTCCAGTTCCCAGAACAGATAGTACTTCCCAACTCCACCCGTCGGGAGATCAGAGGTAATAACGTCCTGGCTTCGACATCAGAAACCACTTGTGCCCAAACATTTCCACCTCGGCCTAGGATGCCAAAAACAGGACTTTTGGAACTCCCTCTTCCACGTTTACTACCAGCGGCTTTGGCGCGGTGTCTTTTGTTGTTCCATTGTGTCCCAATATAGTTTTCATATGTGTAATTTACCAACATTGGTGGCTAAACTGCGACTTTACCCAATTGTAAAATCCACTGCTGTAATTTTCCCTTCCTTCAATGACAATGCAACTCGGAGCATATCTGATAGATCCGTTTCAATGATGTCCCAGTTGATATCCTCTGAAAATAGAACATCAATATGACGATATTTTCCCTGAGGATCAGGATGGTAAAATGTCAGATGCTTTCATCTTCTAATCCTTGGTATGAGCCTGATACCCAGGAGGCATGATAGTCCGGACACAACTTCACTCTGTGTTTGTCGCTATGCAGGGTATCTGGTTGGACTTCGAAATCTTCTCTAAAATATCGAGAAATATGAATGCCTTCATGCACTCCACAAGGAATGAAGTTACTAAACAAGGCAATGTAGGTTAAGTTTACAGAAATTGAGGCTTAAATGATAGTTCCTCAATATTTGGGGGTACTGATGGTGTCATAAGCGCCATTGCTTCAGACCAATTCCTTACGCCCTTTAACCCCTTCCCAACGGATGAACATTTACGTTTAATTATCGAGCCAATACTGGCTCATCCCGGGTAGATACGCCCTTGGCTGAAGGTGTGTTAGAAGCTTTAAGGCCGAATCACGAAGAACTCGATTGTAGATTATAGGTCGACCGGGTCGAGGATCGTCGTTTAAACCTGGTATACTTGTCGTCGCATGATTTTTTGGGATGGATGTTGAATTATTGGGTGGTATGTAGGACGGATTTGTCTAGTACACCATACGCAAACTATTTTAGCCTTTGCCAAGTAAATTACATTTTTGCTTTGTGATTGAAACTCAATATCCCTCAATATCCATAACTTCTCCCTAAAAACTGGGAGTAAGTCGGCCTAATAAATCATCTTGACATCTTTGCAAATAGATTAGTATAATTGGCGCAACCATGCGGGTGTAGCTCAGCGGTAGAGCATCAGCTTCCCAAGCTGAGGGGCGCGGGTTCAAATCTCGTCACCCGCTTGTTTGTAACCGCAGTCCATCTGTGGTTTTTATTTTATAAGGCTCCCACCATCATATATGCGAGAACAAGATCCCATTTTAGAGCAGGAAGTTGTTCACGACCAATTCACAGATGCCATCTTAAAAGTTTGGGGGGCTATTCGGCAACACTCAAAACTTTTGACAACCTTATCCGTGGTTATTGTCCTTGCTGCGACAGTTATCGTTGGCTATTTCCAACGTCAATCATCTAACCGGGCTGAAGCATCTATCCGTTATCAAAAGTTATCGGACCGGTATCAGGTTGGGGAGACAAAATGGCTCTCGGCAGAAAGTACTGCCGAAAATGATGATTCAGCAAAACCATTCGAAAAGGTTGCTGGCGACTTCAAATCTTTTTTTCAGAACCCGAAATTTGCCAAAACCCCTTTCGCAGACCGAGCTAAATATAGCTACGCCAAAATTCAATTTTATCAAGGGAAGGTTGATAGTGCACTAGAGTACTATCAAGATCTAACCCAAAATGTACATTCGGAAAATCAACTGATCGCTGTTTACGCACATCAAGCAATTGCCAACTGCCATGAACAGAAAGGTGACTACCAGCAAGCAGTTAGTGCCTACAAAAAGCTGGCGACTTTAACCGCAGACGGACTTTCATCTTTATGGATTGAGCATCTTTCTAAGTCAGCCCAGTTAGGGATGGCAAGATGTCATGAGAAGCTCAACCAGCCGCAAGATTTGGCTCGGATCTACAATCAGCTACTGAAAGAAATAGAGGATAATATCAAGCAAGGAGTTGACGATAAGAGTCGTGAGCTAACTACTCAGGCAAAAGAACTTCTAGTTTCTTTGCCTGATGTTTCAGCCGAAGGAATCTCAGGTTCTACATCCTACAAAGCTTTCCAGGCCTACCAAGCAAAAATCCACCGATATAAGGTTCAAAAAGATATTGAGGGTAGATTAGGCGAGCAAGCCAGAGAGAAACTCCGAACCTTCGAAACTCGAGCGACCGATTTCACTGAAAACCTCGATAAAGCCATCGACTACCAAGAACGAGGCAAGTTGACGACGGCCTGGCGATATTATCGACTGGCCATTGGTGTTGACGGATACGATCCAGACTACGGCCGGCAGTCGATCTTCGATTTTGCTCCCAATCGGAAAGTCTACGAATCCGCACTTTTTCATCAGCGTAGAATTGCTAATAACTAAATTGATCTAAAATCTAAATACCCGAGGTGTTGGCTGAATTTAATGTCACACGCAGTCCTCGAATACGGTAAGCTAAAGAACCTCCTAAAGCAGTACACGCTATCGGATTTGGGGGCTATGCGTGTGGACCAGTTGCAGCCGAGTTATCAGATTGATAACATCCAGTATCAGCAGCGACTATGCAGTGAAGTCAAAATCCACTATCAGACCTCAAACGGCTTTTCTCTACGTGGTATTCAGGACATCACGGCGGTTTTAGAAAACGCCTCTCGCCTCGGAACGATCCTACCCATCGATCAATTACTCCGTATTGCTCGCCTGGCTGCAGTAGCCAAGAAAGTTAAAGCACAAACCAGGAAGCTTGAGGTGGATGACTATCCGATATTGGCTGATCTTACCCAAGATCTACCGACCTTCCCTGAATTACTGAACGAAACTGATCGTTGCCTCACACCAGAAGGTGATGTCCTCGATAGTGCGAGTCCTACTCTAAAGTCGATTCGTAAAAGACAGGCTAATCTATACGAATCGATTCACAACCATCTCAGTTCGATTCTCAAATCCCCTAACTACCAGAAATCGATCCAAGAAAATATCATCACTATTCGCAATAACCGATTTGTGATTCCAATTAAGCAAGAGTATAAGTCGAATCTTAATGGTATCGTACATGGCCAATCTGCTAGTGGGGCGACGGTCTTTGTAGAACCATTGGAAGTGATTGAAAAAAACAATCAACTACTGCAGCTCACCGATGCTGAGCAGGAAGAGATTCGTCGTATTTTAAGAGCATTGAGTGAAATTGTCCATGCAAATGTATTTGGCCTAACAGTTGCGCAACAGATTTTAGCAGATCTTGAGTTTCAGACAGCTAAAGCTAGACTTAGCCAACGACTGAATGCTGTCGAGCCGATACTTAATACCGAAGGGTATTTGGAACTTATCGCGGCAAGACACCCTCTCCTAGAAATAAATCTGCAAGAAAACCCAACCAACGATACCCCTAAAGAAATTACACCCACCAGCATTCACATTGGTAATGAGTCTAACACCATCGTAATTACGGGTCCCAATACCGGTGGTAAAACCGTTGTATTGAAAACAGTGGGACTCCTAGCTTTGATGGCTCAATCTGGTCTACATATTCCGGCTCAAGCTGGGAGCCAGTTGCCGATCTTTGAACATATTTTCGCTGATATTGGTGATGAGCAAAGCATTGAGCAGAATCTAAGTACATTCTCGTCTCATATTACAAAGATCGTTGCTATTTTAAACGAAGCAGATGAGAATACGCTGGTTTTGCTCGACGAAATTGGCGCAGGGACAGATCCAACAGAGGGAACTGCGCTCGGCATGGCCATTATCGATCACCTGTCTCGGGTGGGAGCGAAAACGATCACAACAACACACTATAGCACACTCAAAGCGTTTGCCCATGATCATGGAGAGATGACAAACGCCTCTATGGAATTTGATTGGGAGACGCTAAGTCCAACCTACCGTTTACAGCTCGGTGTACCCGGTAGTAGCAATGCGATTAAAATAGCTAAACGGTTGGGAATGCCAACTCAAGTGCTAGATGCTGCTAATGCAAAAATCGGCCAACAATCCGTTGCGGTTGAAAATCTAATCGTTGGGATGCAAGAATCCCAACGTCAGCTTGACGAACAGCACCAACTAGTTGAACAGCAGATCCGGTCAGCAAAGGCTGCTAAAACAAAATATGAGCGACTGGTCAGTAAGTTTGAAGCCGAGAACCAAGAACTTCAACACGCAGCAGAAAAGGAAGCGGCCGAGATTTTGAAACAGGCACGTCGCTTAGTTGAAAATACAATTTTCCAAATTCGCCAGAAAGAGGCTTCAAAGGAGGGTGTCCGCTCAGCCTTCACTACTATTGAGCGAGCACAGGAAGAACTAAAGAAGAAACGATCGACACCACAAAAAACCGAAGGCCAACTCCATACAGCTTTTTCCGTTCGTCCTGGTGATAAGGTTCTGGTTAAAGATCTAGATCAATTTGGTGAGATTCTCTCTGTCTCCGAAAGAAGAAAAAAACCAATTCGGGTGCAGGTTGGCACCATGCAGTTATCCCTCTCCTATCACGATATTAGCCAACCTGCACCTGAAGCCCAACAAAAAATGGCTTCAACTTCAGTCTTAACCCTCCAACATCGTAAAACCTCATCAGTATCTAGTGAGCTAAACCTGATAGGGCAAAAGGTGGACCCAGCTCTGGAAACAGTAGATAAGTATCTGGATGATGCCTATCTGGCAGGTTTACTGGAGGTCCGGTTAATCCACGGTAAAGGAACCGGTGCACTTGGATCGGCAATTCACGACTTTCTGCGAACTCACTTGCTAGTGACTCACTTTTCATTTGCAACTGCGAATCAGGGTGGGGCAGGAGCAACACAAGTCAAACTGAAAGAATAGGAAATGAAGCATTCGCCAAACTTCAAAATGAATACCAGTATCCCCTCTGATCTAATTGATCAAATCCGTGCGCAGAGCGATATTGTAGAGGTCATAGGTGAGCACGGTGTACATCTAAAGTCAGCCGGCAAAGATTTTAAGGGGCTTTGCCCTTTCCATGATGAAAAGACGCCCTCCTTTACGGCCTCCCGTGGCCGGCAGATGTTCTACTGTTTTGGCTGTCAAGCCGGTGGTAATGTTATTAGCTTTGTGCAAAGATTGGAAGGGAAATCTTTTGTAGAGACCATTGAATATTTGGCAGAAAGATCTGGTATCGCCTTACCTACGCCAGATGCTAAAGCGCACCAAGCTCAACAGAAGCGACGTAAGCTTCAAGATCTCAATCAGTTAGCAATCGACTTTTTCCGCCAGAATTTAATGACACCTGGTATCGGTGGCCGGACGTTGGTTTATCTAAAACAACGGGGGATTTCAGAACGCACTATAGAGGATTTTCAACTCGGGTTTGTTCCGGCAGGTCAGCGTCAGTTGATCCAATTTGCCCAAAAGAAAGGCTTTTCCGTTCAACAACTAATTGATGTCGGGTTAGCCAAAGAAGATCGTCGAGGTACAACAGATCGCTTCCGAAATCGTGTTATTTTTCCAATTTTCGATGAGCGAAACCGTCCCGTTGCCTTTGGCGGCCGTGGAACGACCGATGATATTCGTCCCAAATACCTCAACTCAGCTAATACAATTATTTACGATAAAAGTAAAACCCTTTACAATCTTCAGAACGCTCGAAAGGAAATCCATCAGACGGGAGTTGCAATTTTAGTCGAAGGCTATTTTGATGCGATTACCCTCTATCAAGCTGGGTTGCATAATGTTGTGGCGTCACTTGGTACTGCCTTTAGTGAATCTCATGCTCGCCTCTTGAATCGTTTCGCCGATCAGGTGATTATCATCTATGATGGTGATGTTGCAGGATTGCGAGCCGCAACACGTGGTTTGAATACCTTGGTTAAAGTTGGCTTACAGGTCAAGGTTGCTCTTCTGCCAGAAGGGGATGATCCCGACGAATTTGTTAAAACCCATGGCGTTAAAGCCTTTCAGTCTTACCTCGATAAATCGCTAAATCTGATTGAGTTTCAAATTCAATTAGCTGTGGAGCAAGGCGCAATTCAGCGGATTGATGTTAAGTCAAAAGCGGTGAAGGAGATTGCGGCAACTTTAGCCAGCCTAGACAGTCCGGTGGAATTGAACGCATATGTCAACCAGGTGGCAGGAGAACTGGATCTAGATAGGGCCGTTGTTTACCAGGAGTTGGTACGGTTGGGCGTCAAGCCAACGGTAGAGGAAAAATCTACTTCTAAGAGACTAGCGCCGGTTCGCCATCAAGTTTCGGCACGAGAGTCGATTGAGTGGCAACTGTTAGAGTCGCTGATCTTAAACCCAAGTCTAATTCCTAAGGCCAAAGATAAGTTTAACATCCAGGACCTGCACAATAAAACCTATGCTAAAGTTGGCCAGCTTCTATATGAATCGGAACCGGTCGAGATCGGAGAATTAGTAAATCATTGTGATGAAAGTTCGAAAGCGATTATCTCCCAAGCACTGATGACCGATAAAGTTCCACCCAATCTTGAAGCCAGAATGATGGGCTGTATTAAGCGATTGAACCAGTTTTTACTATTAGATTTTGAAAAACAGATGCGATCTTCTGCTTTGGCAGAAGGCAAAGATAACACAGCGACTTTGGTGGAGTTAGTGGAGTTATCAAATCGCAGGCGATTAGTGGAAAAAAATGTTAGATGATAGCATGGTAATCAGCACAATTAGGGGGTTGGAGTGGTAGGTGCTGATACAAATAAACAACAAACTTGCATCAGAATTAAGGAGGTGTAATGTGAACGCTTTGGAAACGAGGAGATACAAAGCGGTATGAGCCAGCGTGTTATACAATTTGACGATAAACCAGGCCTAACCAGTCCTACCAATTTTCCAGAAATGCAAGGGCAGGAGGAAATCAGCGACCCTACCGAAGCGAAATCGGAGGATCTCGATTTTGGCCTGTATCAGATGGATTTGGAAGATTTAAATCTTACCACTAGTACGGATCTAGAAGTGGTCCGTGACATAGATAGGGAGTATGCAACAATGGGTTTGAAAGATATCCGGTGTACGGGAAGCGTGCAAAACGAGTCCTCCGATAGTCCACATTTTGACTTCGTTGCAGATGAAACCGATAGGGTAGATGATCCTGTTAAGGCTTACCTAAAGGAGATGGGGCGGACCCCGCTTCTCTCCAAAGAGGATGAAGTTAAGCTTGCGAAAAAAATCCAAGATGGATTTTGGACCATACAGTGCATCTTATTTAAGATGCCGTTTGTGATCGCAGAGTTCCGAAAGGTTTTGAAGGATATTTTAGCTGAAAAGAGGAGGGCGTGGGAAGTATTTGAAATTAGACGCTTCGATCATACAAACGGCAGTAAGGAGGAGATGTATCTACGGAAAACTAAAGTCTTACTTACCTGCCTTAAGAAATGTGAACTAGATATTCGCAACTTTGAGTATCAACTGTCCATCGAACCTGAGAACATAGAGATTATTCGTGTCCAGTTGAGTCAGGTCTACGAGGAGATGTTTTCGCAACTCAAACTGATCAAGATCGATACTGCTGAGATTAAGCGAATTTGTACAATTGTTCGTCAGATTCATACACGCATGAACTCATACCAAAAAACGGTCAATCATTTTGAGTCGCAATCCGGGTTGAGTGCAACTCAAATTTTAACCGCAGTTCGACGTGAAGAGGAAACAAATGGCATATCGTTCAAAACTTTAACTGATTACAATACCAGACTGGTTCAAGCTCAACGGTCAATACTGCGCTTAGAGCGTAAAATTGGAAAAGCTCATGAACAGTTGCAGCATACTATCGACCGGATCCAAATTGGCGAGGAGATCGCCAGAGAAGCCAAGATGGAAATCGTCGAGTCTAATTTAAGACTTGTTATCAGTATTGCGAAGAAGTACAAAAGCCGAATGACTAGCTTGGTATTCTTAGATCTAATTCAAGAAGGCAATATCGGTTTGATGAAAGCCGTCGATAAGTTTGATTACGAACGTGGCTACAAATTCAGCACGTATGCTACCTGGTGGATTCGTCAAGGAATTACTCGTGCGATCGCCGATCAAGGTCGTACTATTCGCATTCCTGTCCATATGATCGAGACGATTAATAAGCTAATTCGAACCTCACGTGAAGTTGTACAAGATGTTGGCCGAGAACCAACACCGGAAGAGATTGCATCCCAGATGGAAATATCTGCTGATAAAGTCCGTCAGGTGTTAGCAGTTGCTCAAGAGCCAATTTCCTTAGAAACACCCATCGGAGATGAGGAAGACAGTCATCTTGGTGATTTTATCGAGGATAAGAAAACCAAGTCTCCCGTTGCCGAAACTACAACGATCATGCTCAAAGAGCGAATCATTGACCTTTTAGAAACACTAACAGATCGGGAGAAAAAAGTAATTCGGATGCGTTTCGGCATAGGTGATGGTCGTCCCCGAACTTTAGAAGAGGTTGGAAACGAATTTGATGTAACCCGGGAGAGAATTCGGCAGATTGAAGCCAAAGCTCTCCGTAAATTACGGCACCCGGTTCGTAGTCAACATTTAAGAGGATTTTTGGAATAACTCCTTGATTTTATTTGACTCTATTGAGAAACTAACATATAATTACCGCCATCTTGGGTGGGCCCATAGCTCAGTGGTTAGAGCAATCGGCTCATAACCGATTGGTCCTAGGTTCGAGTCCTAGTGGGCCCATATATTAATCCTCTTAGGGGGCGTTAGCTCAGGGGTAGAGCGCTACCTTCACACGGTAGAAGTCACCGGTTCAAATCCAGTACGCCCCATGTGTTCAACAGCATAGTGTTTACAGCCAAGTTCGTTATGTCGAGAGTGAACAGATTGCTTTCTCAGCCTCAGCTTAGCGGTACCAAGTTCAGTTGTTAGCGAAGGAAACCGCAATTACTTTAGATCGACCAGATCTTGAAACATCTCCGGGCGATTCAGTGGAAGATCAACCTACATTGCCCACTGAAACCGTCACCTTAAACATTCACTCCTTTTTTCTCCTTCCTTTTCTCATTCTTGTTGGTATTGGGATCCTATTTGGTATTTACATTTTAGGTGTTAACCTCCTGACTCAGGAAAGCCGGGACACTTACGACCTGCTAGAGACAATTAAAACTGGTCGTAATCACGACCGCTGGCGTTCGGCTTTTGAGTTGTCAAGCGTTTTGGCGCGGGACAGCAAAATAGGATTTGATAAAAGGTTCGTTGCCAAAATGACCAACCTGTTTCAGGACCCAGATGTTATTCAGATCACGACCCAAAACGGAGTAAGTCTCAAAGCCTATTTAGCGCAGGCGATGGGAAGCACTAAGAATCCTGCGTTTACCCAACTTCTTTTAGAGGCCATTGATGATATTCATCCAGATACTGTCTTTATCATCTCGGCTCTAGGTGCTCTGGGAGATAAGAGGTCTGCCCGGAGAATACATCCGTTGACACTGAACCCATCATCAGCAATTCGCCTCACGGCCGTTATTGCACTCGGGGAAATTGGCAATCCTACCTCCTTTCCTGTTTTAGAGAAGGCATTGGACGATGAAGAGCCGAATGTTCGATGGGATGCAGCCGTCGCCCTCTCCAAAATGGGAAGTAAAGCAGGTAAAGCCGTTTTGCTTGATCTGCTTCGGCCGGGCTACCTAGAAGAATTCAAATCTATTGACATAAATGAGCGTAATCGGATCTTGGTTGTTGCTATGCATTCTGCAGCAAAGTTAGATGATCCAGAACTCGATCAAGCAATAGGTCTATTGGCTGAAAACAAAGACTTAAATATGGACGTGCTAAAAACAGCCTTGGAGGTTAAGAGATGAGCGAAGAAAACATTGAAGAAATGTCGCCATCAAAACGAAAGATGCTGGCTAAGTTAGGTAAATTGCCTGCTGGTGATCAGGCAGAAACCTCAACTGAAAGCGAAATAGCTGAGACAACAGAGGATATTGGTGACATTGAAGAAATGTCGCCATCAAAACGAAAGATGCTGGCTAAGTTAGGTAAACTCCCAGGCGATTTACCTTCGAAGTCACGACCTTCCAAAACGGCTGCTCCAGCGAGGAAAACACCAACGGCTAGGTCTACTGCAACAGGCGAGGTGCATCCTTTAGTCAGTGGGAAAATCAAGCGGAGTGTCAAACCCAAATTAGAATTTAAGGTTGAAAGGCGAGGATGGTTGTCATTGGCCTTCGGTTGGTTGGCTTTTCTTCTGGGTGGAATTCCTGCCTTTGCCACCATGATTTTGCGCTTTTTGTTTCCCAATGTGCTCTTTGAACCTCCACAATCCTTTAAGGCTGGCTATCCAGACGATTACACGATTGGTGCCATTGATGAAACCTACAAGGAAAAATATGGCGTCTGGATTGGGCGGACTGACAAATACATTTATGCGCTATCAACAGTCTGCACGCATTTGGGTTGTACTCCAAACTGGTTATCGGGTGAAAGCAAGTTCAAATGCCCTTGCCATGGAAGTGGGTTTCGAAAAACGGGTGTGAACTTTGAAGGGCCAGCTCCTAGGCCACTTGAGCGGCATTGGATTGGTTTGGCAGATGACGGTCAGATTATAGTAGATAAAAATATTAAATTTCAGCGAGAAAAAGGGCAATGGGAAAGTGAAAATTCCTATCTACCTTGGACCTAATTTGATTATGCCCGACCTTCAGTCGGCAACTGTTACAATTCGGTAGGATGGAGAAAGAAATTTAAGATGAGAAAAAGGCAGGCAAAAAGACCTGGAATATTCCAGCAGATCGGCCAAAGCGTAGGGAATAACGTCATTGTACGCTCTATCTTTCGAACGGGTGGATTGCCAGTAAACTGGGATAGGCGTCAGCGAATGATGGGGGTACTAAACAATGTATTTCTACACCTTCATCCAGTGCGACTTCCAAAGCATGCAGTTAAGGTTAAATATACCTGGTGCATGGGCGGATTGTCTTTCTTCACCTTCCTTGTACTAACGATTACCGGCATCTTGTTGATGTTTTATTATCGTCCCACCGCCGAGCACGCTTACATGGATATGGTCGATATTGGTGAGCAAGTGCCACTTGGTATCATGCGGGAAATTCACCGGTGGGGTGCACACCTAATGGTTTTAAGTGTTTGGCTTCACATGTTTCGAGTGTTTATGACCGGTTCATATAAACCACCACGAGAGTTCAACTGGGTTGTTGGTGTAATACTACTGACACTCACACTCTTACTCAGCTTTACAGGGTATTTGCTGCCTTGGGATCAGCTCGCTATCTGGGCCATTACGGTCGGTACCAACATGGGAAGAGCCTCTCCCTTCTTGGGATATGAAGGACCGGGGGCAACGCTGATGCAAATCGGCGATGTGAAATTGGTGCACCCAGCGGCAGATGCGGCCTTTGTTTTGAAAGCCGGTCGATTTGTTGGAGAAGCAACACTTTTGAGGTTCTATGTTTTACACTGTATTGGGCTACCTTTTATAATTATGATTTTTATGGCGGTTCATTTCTGGCGTGTTCGAAAAGATGGTGGGATTTCAGGTCCAACCTAGAGGGGAGTTGAAATGGATTTCATAAAAGATGTAATTAACAGGGTTACTGACCCAACAATTTCTTTCACTTTTCTGCTTGCCGTCTTTTTTGTCATCTTTCCACCTAACAACCTGCTTCTGCGCTTAAATAGAAAGCTAGGGTTAGATAAATTGTGGACTGATGCTGGAGCAATTATCTTCTTTGGTTTACTCACTATCTTTATGATTTTTGGAGTGACCAGTGACGAAACATTCAGGACCGTGATCACAAAACCAGATAATGTGCCGATTGTTCTATTGCTATATATCGTTCCCTTCCTACTCTGGGTTTGCATGAAACAGGGATTGGCAAATGATGCCCGGACTCTAAACAACGAAAAACCGGAAGAGTATTCAGATCCAGACGATTTGGACAGTCAGATTCTAGTTTGGCCTGACCTGATTTATGTTGAGTTGATCGCCTTGGTCTTGTGTTCGGTTGTGTTGATCGTTTGGGGAGTCTTACTGAAAGCTCCATTAGAAGAACCTGCCAATATCGCTGATTCTCCGAATCCATCGAAGGCCCCTTGGTATTTTCTTGGTCTACAAGAAATGCTGGTCTATTTTGACCCATGGTTGGCCGGAGTTGTTTTCCCAACGCTGATCATCGTTGGGCTAATGGCAATTCCATATATTGATCTCAATAAAAAGGGGAATGGTTACTATTCCTTTGCAGAAAGGAAAGCTGAGATTTCCATTTTTCTGTTTGGTTGGCTCGGCTTATGGGTATATATGGTTATCTTGGGAACCTTTCTCCGTGGCCCGAACTGGAATTTCTTTGGCCCCTTTGAAAAATGGGACGTACACAAGGTTTTAGTTTTAAACAATATTAACCTATCAGAGCTTTTCTGGGTCAAAATAGGAAACCAAGCTCTTCCTCAGAATATTCTACTGCGGGAACTGCCTGGTTTTGTCGTTGTCGGCGCTTACTTGTTGATTATGCCGGCCCTGCTGGCTAAAACTGTACTGAAATCATATGTTGATAAGCTCGGTTTAGTTCGTTATAGCGTTTTCGTAATCTTATTGCTATCAATGGCGGCCTTACCGATTAAAATGTATCTACGTTGGACACTCAATCTCAAGTACCTGATTGCCATTCCAGAATATTTCTTAAATGTCTAGTTTGTATTGTGGAGTATAAATAGACGTGCTAACAGAAAAAGAACAGAAACATTATCGACCAATTACACTCAACCGTATTTTTGCAGTTACCAGTCTCCTTTTTCTAGGTTCTCTTATCTGGATGTTTGCTGACGATTATGAGCGGAGTTGGAAACGCTATCAGAAACAGTTTAGGCAACTAGAATCTAAAAAAGTGGAAATGACCTACGACAGTCAAAATTACGATGATTGGCTGATGTGGACAGAACAAGAGAAAGTCCGGATTCGAGCCAAAGGTGATCGAAAGGCTGCGGAGAGAAAACTAAAAAAAGCTAAAGACGAACACTACAAGGTTGATCAGAAGTTCAAATTTGGAAGAGCTAAATACGATGAGTTGACTTACCGGTATAAAGAAGCACAAGCCGGACACAAAGGTGAGCCGGCGGAGTTACGTCAGGAGTTGGACTCTTTCACTTATGAAGGTCTCTCTCTATTCGAAGGAGATGATTCTTGGCAGGTAGCGTTAGGTAAATTAGAAGCCGAGGTTAAAAATGCTGAGAATGAACTTCAAGCATTAAAAGAAAAAGAAAAAGATATCGATAAAAAGTTCGAGCAAGAAATTGGTCGAGAACAGATCCTGGCTGCTAAGCAACACGAAAAGCTCGAAGTTGCCCGAATGTCAATGGGTAATAAAATTGCCGACAAAATCAGGGATCTCCCCGTTTTAGATTTAACCAACCCTTATTATCGGGTGCAACAGGTTGTAATCGATGATGTGATTGAGGATATGAATTTTGTACAAGTCCCAAAAGTCGACCGTTGTATGACTTGTCACCAAGGTATGGCCAAAATCAGTTTCTCTAATGAACCGCATCCCTATAAAACCCACCCTAATCTAGATCTATTTTTGACCAGCGCATCACCACACCCTGTCGAAGAATTTGGGTGTACCAGTTGTCATTCAGGTCGTGGCAGGGGAACTAGTTTCGTCAGTGCCGTTCATATGCCATCTTCTCACCAACAGGAACTGGATTGGCATCACGGCCATATCGGACCTATTCCTGAAGATAAATGGCACCAGATGCACCACTGGCCAAGACCGATGCTTCCTGCTAAGTACACTCAAGCAGGTTGCTTCAAGTGCCATGCGGAGACCACAAATCTGAAAGGGGCTGAAAAGCTGAATCTCGGTCTCGCTTTAATTGAAAGAGCCGGCTGTTACGGTTGTCACACCATTGAGCAGTACAAACCTAAGATGGAAAAGAGAAATATTGGGCCATCTTTACAACGGGTTGCCTCTAAGATTAAAGACCAAGACTGGGTGAAGAAATGGATCAAAAACCCTAAGGATTTCAGGCATAACACATGGATGCCAACTTTCTATGGTAATGGATCTGAAGATCCGACAATAGGTACAGGACGTCTCCTGAACCACCGCTATCAAGATGGAAAGCGGCAACAAGATGAAGATCGGCGAACCGACACAGAAATTCACGCTATAACCCACTATATTTACAGTAAAAGTGATAGTTTTGACCCTGAATCAATCCCCGTCAAAGGCAATAAGGAAGTTGGTAGAAACACATTTCAGTCGGTCGGCTGCCAAGGGTGTCACGAGGTAGCACCAGACCCTGTTGAAGAAAACCTAGCAAGTTGGAGCCCAACAAATATCGCAGAGAAGCGAAATCAGTTACGTCGGGAGTACGGTCCCAACCTGATTGGTATTGGCAGCAAGACTTCCGCAGAGTGGATCTATAGTTGGGTCAAGAATCCACTGGAACACAATCCTAATACTGAAATGCCTAACCTGAGGCTAACCGATCAGGAAGCGGCCAATATTACCGCTTACTTGGTTTCATTGGACCAAAAAGGTTTTGAGCAGACAACAGTTGGTCAGTATGATGATGAAATGCTCGATACAATCGCGAGCGAGTTCCTACAAGGATCATACATAAAAGAGGAAATTGCGGCAAAACTTGCGAGTTGGGACTCAAGTCAAACACTCACCTATGCCGGCCAAAAACTGATCAACCACTACGGCTGTTACGGTTGTCATGAAATCCCCGGTTTTGCAGACGCTAAGCCGGTTGGAGCAGAACTGACCTACCACGGCAGCAAAATGGTCAAAAAATTCGACTTTGGTCTGGTTCAATCAGAATATGTTGATAGTCATGGGCATAAACATCAAAAAGACCATCTTCCGCATACCAACTTCGATTGGTTCACGCAAAAGTTGAAAAATCCACGAATCTACGACACGAATGCAAGTGTAGATCTGGATACAGAAAAACTGGCTAATTTAGATGAGGTACACGTCATCAACGAATTCAAAGCCTTTCAGGATAAACTTCGAATGCCAAACTTCGGGTTTACCAACAAGGAGGTCGAAGCCATAGTGACTGCTCTAATGGGCTTCGTTAAGCAAGAAGCACTGGATTCTAAGATCATGCCTCGAACGGCAAAAAATGTTTTCTACGAAAAAGGACAGAGCATCGTCGCTGAGAAAAATTGCCAAGGTTGTCACTTGATTGAGGATCAAGGCCACGCTATTGAACCTTCACTGCTAGATTGGATGATGGAACAACCAGAATACGAAGATCTATCTCGAATGGAAGCTAAAGCGGATTTGGTCAGTTTTGTTCCACCCAACTTAGTTGGTGAAGGACAGAAGGTCAAACCAGACTGGCTGTACCACTTTTTGCGTCAACCAGAAACGATTCGTCCAGCGGTAGAGGTCCGAATGCCGACCTACAATTTCACTGAAGAGGAAATTAATACGTTGGTCAAGTACTTTAGCTACTTGGAACCAGAAGGTGAAGGCTACAATTGGGTTGCTGTAGATGCTTGGCAGGATAACGCATTTCGTGATCCACATCAGTTGAGTTTGTCAACCACCGAACTAACTGCAGCGAAAAAATTAATATCTAAAGACGGGCATCACTGTGGACAGTGTCACTGGATAGGAAATCAGGAGCCCGAAAATAAGGTGGCTAAAGATCAGGCTCCTGACTGGGCGCTAGCAAGTCAGCGGCTAAAGCCAGAATGGATGGCCCGTTGGATTGCCAATGCTCCGGCCTTGATGCCTGGAACAAAAATGCCAGCTTACTATGATACTTATGATCCAGATCATCCAGAGCCTGAAAGTTATACTAATACCACCCCGTTTGCGACCGTATTAGGTGGAGATGATAGGGAACAGGTACGTGCGATCCGAGATTACGTATTGAAAACAGAATAGTCTCCGCATGTTGTCGCGGATCTTGATCACCATCTCATTCAGTTTTGGTTGTTGTTACCCATTGTTTTTTTGGATTAACAATCGAAAGTTGATTGAAACCGGTTTCTACCGATTTAACCTGGGTTTTAGCTGCCTCTCCGTAGGTATTGGCGTCGGAGGGATTTGGCTGTCTAACTTATCAGACTGGGTTGATAGTAGCAGTCTTTTGTTAGCTCGATGGTTAGCCGTTGCTTGGGTTTTGTCGTTGCTGATTGTAACGGTTTTTTTTTGGACCCGTCAATGGATAAAAGGGTGGTTAGTTGCATTACCATCAATCATAGGCGTTGTTACGCTATTCCAGGTTGTCGGCCGAAATTTTTTGTCTGCGCCTAACTGGGAACTCGAAACTGCGTTGTCCTTCTTGGGCAGTTTGGTTCTTTGTGCCTCAATTTTCGCTGGGGTGCTCGGACATTGGTATCTGAATACTACCAACTTGCCCATCAGCCTGTTGGCCCATGCAACTAGGATCTTATGGGGCTTGTTGGGGGTACGCCTACTGTGGAATGCATACGCAGCCTTTACGCTACAAATCGACTATCGAGGAGATCAAGTTTCGATCTTTAGGTTTCTGCAGACGATTGAAGGGTTACTGCTGGGCGTTGGTTTGTTCTTCGGTGTTGTTTTCCCACTTATTCTGACCTATATGGTTTACGAAACCGTGAAGGTTAAATCAACACAATCCGCTACTGGGATTTTGTACGTCGTCGTGACTTCGGTCTTAATGGGTGAATTGGCATATAAATACTATCTACTGGAATATGGGTTAGTTTTGTGACCCAATCGATCGCAGGTGATTGTCCGACCTGTAATCAGGCATTCACCGTTGCGTTTCCCAGCGTAACGCCGAACTCCCTAAAGTGCCCCACATGTGAGCAGAATTGGGATTCCAGCGTCGTTCCACTTGAAGGGTGCTCGATTTGTGGTTGCCGATACTTTTATCGACAAAAAGATTTTAACCAATTGCTCGGCTGTTCTATTGTATTTCTGGGGGCAGTTGTCGTGCCTGCGATCATCGGGTACTTTCTCGGCTATCGCTATCTATTGGTAATTACGATTTGTAGTTTGTCTGTTTTTACAGGAGTCGATGTATTGCTTTACCGGCAAGTCTCCGATATGGCCGTCTGTTATGATTGCCGGTGCGAATTCCGCGGTTTTGAGATCCCATCGGCAATCGTAAACTTCGAACATTTTTTTGCTGAAAGATTTGAAAAGGAAAATTAAAATATTATGCACCAACTTTTTCGAAAAATTAACATTGATTGGTCTAACCCCCTTATGTTTTTACTGGTTGGACTTCACCTTGCTGGTTGTGGTGGAGATCAACCAGCACCACAACGCTCAACTCCTCCCTCATCTATCTCTAGTGAAAACACAACAGCACAGAAAACAACTGGAACTGCCTCAATTTCCGGTACAGTAAGTTTCATCGGAGAAGTTCCAAAGTTGAGAACCGTCGATATGGGATCAGTAACCGAGTGCAAAGAACAGCACAGCGCAGGGCTAAAATCAGAGGCATTGGTACTAGGCGATGGAAATACGATTGCTAACGTAATTGTTAAAATTAAAAGCGGATTGCCATCTAGTGCCAAATACGATCCGCCAACTAACCCCGCTGAACTGGATCAGATCGGTTGCATTTACACCCCTCACGTTCTCGCCGTACAAGTGGGACAAACGGTAAAATTCAAAAATTCGGACAGCGTAATCCATAATGTCCACACGTTATCTGAAAAGAACCCGGCCTTCAATAAAGCGGTTAATAAAGGTGGCGAAATGGATCGGACCTACGACCAAGAGGAAACCTTCTTTGTTAAGTGTGATATTCACCCGTGGATGAAAAACTATATTGGTGTAGTCTCTCATCCGTTCTTCAGTGTAACCAAATTAGATGGAAAGTTTGAAATTAAAAACCTACCCGCAGGCAAGTATACAGTTGATGTTTGGCATGAGCGACTAGGTGAAAAAACACAAGAAATAGAAGTTAGCGACGGTCAGTCGGCTGAACTAGACTTCACACTGTCAAAATCTTAGCCAGAAAATTTCAAACTTAAAAGGAGAAATGGTATATAGATACTGTTTCTCAGCATAAGTAAGGAGTCAAAATATGGTGACACACGAGTCACACCATGACCATCATCATCACGATGAAGGGTTCTGGCGTAAGTATATCTTCTCTGTTGACCATAAAGTTATTGGTATCCAGTACGGAATCACCAGCCTCATCTTTCTTTTGGTTGGCTTCTGTTTTATGCTGGTGATGCGGTATCAGATGGCTTGGCCAGAAAAAGCTTTCATTACCACTGACCAGTACAATATGCTAGGCGCAATGCATGGCACTATTATGGTATTCATGGGGGTAGTGCCACTAGCCGTTGGTGCTTTTGGCAACTACATGGTTCCGATTCAGATTGGTGCACCAGATATGGCTTTTCCCCGGCTCAATATGGCCAGTTACTGGGTCTTCCTCCCGGGCTGTATTGTTATGATGCTTGGTTTTCTAACAGATGGTGGTGCGGCTCAATCTGGATGGACCTCCTATACACCTCTCTCTGTACTGGCCGGCTCTGGTAAGTTTTGGGACGGCCAAACCATGTGGCTCTTGGGGATGGTATTTCTGATTACATCATCCCTGTTAGGTTCTGTTAATTTTATTGTTACTATTTTCCAGCTCAGGGCTCCAGGTTTAACTTTCATGCGCCTGCCATTCTTCGTGTGGACTCAACTTGTTACTGCCTTTTTGCTCTTGCTCGCTTTCCCGCCACTAGAAGCTGCTGGCATCCTTCAATTAATGGACCGGCTTGCAGAAACCAGTTTTTTCATGCCCAGTGGGTTAGTGGTTAGTGATGTGGTACAAGATCAATTTTCTGGCGGTAACCCACTTTTGTATCAACACCTATTCTGGTTCTTAGCACATCCAGAGGTCTACGTCTTGATACTGCCAGCCATGGGGATCGTGGCTGAAATTGTTACTAACAACACCCGCAAACCGTTGTGGGGATATAAATCGATGGTCTACGCGGCCATCTTTCTCGGTTTTATGTCTTTCTTGGTTTGGGCACACCACATGTACATGACGGGCATGGGAACAGCAATCAGTGCTTTCTTCCAAACCACCACCATGATAATCTCAATCCCATCGGTAGTCATTCTGACGGCTTTCTTTATCTCCCTCTGGGGTGGATCCATTCGGTACAATACCCCGATGCTTTTTGCGCTTAGTTTCCTGCCCATGTTTGGGATTGGCGGTTTAACAGGCTTACCACTAGGATTAAATACCAGCGATATCCACTTGCACGACACCTATTATGTGATTGGTCACTTTCACTATGTGGTGGCACCGGGGACTGTATTTGCCCTATTTGCGGGCATCTATTACTGGTATCCAAAAGTAACAGGAAAAAGGATGAATGAAACTCTGGGTAAGATTCATTTTTGGGGTTCAATAGTCTGTATGAATCTGGTCTTTATGCCAATGTTTGGTATGGGGTTAGCAGGTGTTTCACGGCGTTTATGGGATGGTGGTGCTGTCTATGCCCATGCTCAAGAAGTTCTTCATCTTAACGAATATAGTACCTGGGGTGCCTTCGGTTTAATCTTTTTCCAATTGTTCTTTATTGTCAATTTCTTCGGTTCGCTATTTTCGAAAGAAAAAACCGACGATAACTTGTGGCAAGCAACAACGCTGGAGTGGTGTGCCGCTCCCTCTCCGCCCTTACCTCATTTAAACTTCGCTCGGATTCCCGAAGTCCATCGAGGACCATACGAATACAGTGTACCGGGACATAAGACCGATTTTTCACCGCAGACGATGAAAGAAACGGAGGCATAACAATGGAAATTCCTTATACTGTGCAACCTAGGCCAGATACCGGTGTCTACAATGGGAAAATGGGTATTTGGCTCTTTCTGGCTTCTGAAATTATGCTGTTCGGTGCGCTTTTCTCGAGCTTAATCCTACTCTACATTGGATCCCCAGAGGGGCTTTGGCATGATAGTGTCAGCCACCTGAGCGTACCTTTTGCCACTTTTAACACCTTAGTTTTGATTGCTTCTAGTGTGACTGTTGTTATGTCCTGGGCATCCTTAAAGATGCAGGATCTGGGGAAGTACAGGATTTACATGGGATTGACAGTTTTACTAGCTCTTGTTTTCCTAGTAGTTAAGGGGTTTGAGTATAACGAAAAGTTTTCACACGGTTACTTCCCAAAGACGAATACCTTCTATGCGGTCTACTTTACTATGACCGGGTTGCATGCGCTACATATCATTGGTGGGGTAATTGTAAATCTTTATTTGTTGTTTCCTGGTACTAAGATGTGGGAAACGGAACCGGAGCGGTTTACCAATCGAATCGAGTGTGCAGGCTTATACTGGCACTTCGTTGACCTGGTCTGGATTTTCCTATTCCCTATCCTCTACTTGATGCTGTAAGAAAAACTGAAGCCATGTCACTCAAAGACTTTCACATCTTTTTCATTCTTATCTCAGTTATTCTTACGTTTTTTTTTGGTGGATGGTGCCTGAAACAAGGTGGAACAATACACTTGGTTTCAGGTATTGTCTCGTTTCTAGTCGGCATAGGGTTAGCGGTTTATCTGTTGCTCTTTGTCAGAAAAACGCGTAATATCCAAAATCCCGGAAAACCTTCATGAAACGCCTTACCCTTTTGTTAGTTGCGTTTGTCTTAATGCTACAACGCGACGTATCTTTTGCCTGTGCTGTCTGTTTTGGAGACCCAAATTCAAAGATGATGCAAGGAATGAACAGTGCAATCTTTGTCTTACTCGGATTTATTGGATTTTTGCTTGTTAGCTTTGGTGCCTTCTTCCTTAACTTCAAGTCTCGCTCGAGAAAATATGACTTAATAACGGAACAATCAACTGAAGCACAAACGACAGGAGATGTAAATTTATGAAATCGTTTTTGCAACTTTGGATGCCGTCTAACGCCTCCACACACGGTGGCAGTGTAGACAATTTGATTTTTTATATTCATTGGTTGATGTTGGTATTGTTCGTTGGCTGGGGCATATTTTTTGTCTATACACTGTTCCGGTTCAACCGAACTCGAAACCCAAAAGCCGATTACCACGGCGTTAAAAATCACTATTCTAGCTACTTGGAATTTGCGGTTGCTTTGATCGAAGCTGTGCTGTTGATTGGTTTCTCTCTGCCTTTTTGGATTCAAGAAATCGCTGGTGCCGCAGAAGAAAACACAGACCACGATATCGAACTCCGTGTCATAGGACAACAGTTTCAGTGGAACATTCACTACCCTGGTAAGGATGGCATTTTTGGTAAAACATCCCCCAACCTAGTTGATGGAACTAGCAACGTTTTAGGCTTAGATCGATCAGACCCAAATGCGAAAGACGACTTTTCTAGTCAAGGTCTTTCTATACCCGTAAATAAAAAGATCTTGGTTCATGTCTCCAGCTATGACGTAATTCATAGCTTTTTCTTACCCGTGATGCGAGTCAAACAAGATGCAATTCCAGGTATTAGTGTTCCAGTTGTGTTCACTGCTACTGAAACCTCGCCCAAAGATCCAAAAAAGAGTGAGAAATGGGAAATTGGTTGCGCTCAACTTTGTGGCACTGGCCACTATAAGATGCAAGGTGACTTGGTCGTCTTGGAAGAAGATGCCTACAACACCTGGGTTGATGAACAAGTCAAACAGGCTTTAGAAGAGGGAGAGGCCTGGTAAGGACTACCCTATTAATTCTAGTTTACCTACACACGGTGGATGTTTAACAAGCTAAGGTTATTCATCGGGTTGGTTGTATTGTTGGGTTGTACATATGTCATTACCCGCCGGATCTTTTTACCTGTCGATAATAAGACCGTAACCCTTCCTATCCTGAGTTCGATCCCGTCGTTTGAGTTGGTAGATCAACATGCCCAACCTTTTACCTCTACCGATCTTAAAGGGGGCGTTTGGCTGGTTGATTTTATCTTCACTACCTGCCCGAGCATCTGTCCGATGATGACACAGAAAATGTTCAAAACCTATCGTCGTTATCGGAAGTGGGTTCCTTTTCATACGCTTTCAATCACGGTTAATCCAGCCTATGATTCGCCGGCTAGACTGAAAGAATATGCTAAATCTTACGGTATTGCAGATGATGATAAGTGGTATTTTCTAACGGGAGAAGAGGAAAAGATCCACCGATTGGCTTGGGAAGGATTTAAAGTAGGCTCAAAAACGGAGCTTGTCAACCATAGCAATTACTTTATCTTGGTTGATGATCAGTTGCGAATTCGAGGTTATTATGATTCTAACGATCAACATGCCATAAAAAAGCTAAACAGAGAAATTGAATTTTTATTAGCCGAAGTTTCAGAGACTAAGGCCGATAAAGGCAGCTAAGGACAGGTTAATAGCTGCCGCAACCCACGATCTGAAGGCCGCCATATTATTTCCAGTTTTCGCTTTGTTGCTGGCAATCCCCAAGAACCCCCCCGCACTCAGCAGTAGTATAACTTTGGAACCAACAATTCCCCAAAAATGCCCACTTAGTGGGCTTCCGGCATGCATGGCAGCCGTAAAGCGCAAATAAACCAGCGCTAACCCCGTCAATAAAGTTGCTCCCAGTAGCATCTGAGGAATGCTCCAGATACTATTATTTTGGTTTTCCATCTCAGCAGATGTTAATCGGCATAATACAGCACATAAAACAGTAGCACCAAATGATCCAGCCATCGAGAGAACATGAATCCAGATAGGGATAATAGAGAGTAACTTTTCCACAGCCTCGAATCTTCCTTATTTTATTATGGTAGTGGGTAGTGATTTTAGTTGAAGTAGATTGGATCTTGGCCCTAACTCGCCGAATACTCCAACTAACCTCTAACGATTAGATGCCACGGATTGTTTACGGACACTGATCAATACAGCGATAAAGCGGATGGGAAATAGTCTTGACATGTGTCGTCAGTTGGACTAAAATACAGGCTGGTAAATGAATCTGTGGTGTGATAAGTTTTTGTGAAGGCGGTTACCCCAAATACTTTACTTTCTGAAGGACGCCCTTTTGACCTGGGGCTAGGAATGCCCTTTCTATATTTTCGTTATTATAGTGATGGGCAGCAACGGGTTACGGAAACGACATAGAATTCAAGTGTAACAAAGATTCGAGCAAATGCCCATCATCGAACACAGGGGCGATGGTGGGCGTTTTTTATTTTAAGAGACTATTTAGCAAGGAAAAATCATGGTTATTGTTATGAAGCCTGATGCGACGCAAACGGAGATCCAGAAAGTTATCGATCGTGTTGAGGCTGTTGGGTTAAAGGCTCAAAAAACAGTTGGGGAACAACATACTATCATCGGTGTTATCGGAGATAAAACCAAGTTGGTAAACCAACCCATCGAATCACTGCAAGGAGTAGATCGCACCATGCCAATTTCGGCTCCATATAAACTTGCCAGCCGTCAATTCCGCAACGAGCCAACTGTTGTGGTCTCGAATGGTATTAAGATTGGTGGGAAGCAACTAGTCGTCATGGCTGGCCCTTGCGCTGTTGAGAGTACTGAACAAATTGTTCAGATTGCGCAGGAAATCAAAAAATCGGGTGCAACTTTTATTCGAGGGGGGGCGTTTAAGCCCAGGACAGGACCATATAGTTTCCACGGATTTGGCGAATCCGCACTAGAGATGTTGACCGTAGCCAAAGAGGAAACAGGGTTAGGGATTGTGACAGAAGTCATGACGCCGCGCGAAGTCGAACTGGTCGGTGAATACACCGATATTTTCCAACTGGGTACCCGTAATATGCAGAACTTTTATCTGCTGAGGGAGGTAGGTAAGCAACCCAAACCCGTTATTCTGAAGCGAGGTTTTTCCTCCACAATTGAAGAGTGGTTATTAGCCGCCGAATACATTTTGTCAGAAGGAAACCAAAATGTCATCCTATGTGAACGTGGCATTCGAACTTTTGAAACCCATACTCGAAACACCCTAGATCTAAATGCAATTCCCGCAATCAAAGAATTAAGTCATCTGCCGATCATTTCAGATCCCAGCCACGGTACGGGGATTCGCGATTATGTAGCCCCGATGTCAAAGGCCTCGATCGCAGCAGGAGCAGATGGTCTGATCTTAGAAGTACATCACGATCCAGATAACTCGATGACAGGTGATGGTGTTCAGTCGCTACTTCCGGACCAATTTGATGAGCTGATGACAGACCTACGGAAATTGGCAACTGCGATTGATCGTAGCCTAATTTGAGCTTTTTAAAAATAGGGGCTTGACAAATGGCTGAAAAAATACTGATCTTTGATACCACGCTGCGCGATGCCGAGCAAACACCAGGGGCAGCCTTAAATGGGGCTGAAAAACTGGCGATTGCTAAGCATTTAGCCAATTTGAATGTGGATGTAATCGAAGCCGGTTTTCCCAGATCTTCACCCGCGGACTTTGAAGCCGTCAAGCAAATTGCAAACGAGGTCGAAGGGCCAGAGATTTGTGCACTGTCGAGGATCGTCGAAAAAGACATTACCGATGCGTGGGAAGCCATTAAAGATTCTACTCGACCTAGAATTCATACTTTTGTCGGAACTTCGGAGATCCATATCCAGGGCATCATGCGTTCAAATCGGGAAACGATTTTACAGAGATCAACTGAGGCTGTTGGTTACGCCCGAAGTTTATGTGCAACAGTCGAGTTCTCTCCGATGGATGCCGCGCGTACAGAACCAGATTATTTGTTCCAAATTGTCGAAGCCACTATCGAGGCTGGTGCTTCAATCATCAATATTCCTGATACAGTAGGTTATGCCATTCCTTCAGAGTTTGGCCGTTTAATCGCTGAGATTAGGCAGAACGTCCAAAATATCGATCGCGCTATCATCAGTGTTCATTGTCACAACGATCTAGGTTTAGCGGTTGCTAATAGTATCGAGGCCATAAAAAATGGCGCCAGACAAATTGAGTGTACCGTTAATGGTTTGGGAGAGCGGGCTGGTAATACGTCGCTGGAAGAGATTGTGATGGCGATTCGCACACGCCGGAATCACTTCGGAGGTGTCTATACCGATGTCAATGCCAGCGAAATTGTGCCAATTAGCCGATTGGTAAGTCGCACCATGGGGATACCAGTTGCACCTAACAAAGCAATCGTCGGTGCAAATGCTTTCGCTCATAGTTCGGGTATCCATCAAGATGGTGTAATTAAACAACGGGATACTTTTGAAATCATCAATCCGAAAGAGGTTGGGTTGCAAGAGAGCCAGATTATTTTGAGTCCAAGATCCGGTAGGAACGCACTCCGTCATCGTCTCAGTATCTTAGGATACGAGATCGAACCAGAGCAAATGGACTCGGTCTACGATAGATTCCTAGCTTTGGCTGACAAGAAGAAAGAGGTTCACGATGCTGATCTGGAGGCTATTATGCGAGACGAGATTCGTACGATACCTGTCAGCGAAGCCGCCTACCGTTTCGACCATATCCAGATCTTTAGTGGCAACAACATCTCCTCCACGGCAACAGTTGGTCTTCAAACGGCAGGCGGCATTATAACAGAGGCCGCAGCGGGTGACGGGCCCGTCAATGCTACCTATAGAGCGATCGACCGCATCACCGACCTGCCATTGAAACTGTCAGATTACAGTATTCGGTCTGTGACGGAAGGAAAGGACGCTATCGGTGAAGTCACCGTCAAGGTAGAAGATAAAGGGCGTTTGATAGTCGGGCATGGTGCAAGTACCGATATTATCGAAGCTAGTGCCAAAGCCTATATTAATGCCATCAATAAAGTTATCCACTCACAAGAAAATGCCGGCTCTTGACTCTGAACTATACCGCGTTGAGATCTATTTTTGAATCGCTGTCAGTAGGCCCGGTGCAATTTCAATTGTCATTCTATCCCTGGCAGTTTCAAAAGCTTTCAGCCCTGCCTTTTGATAATCAAGATGAATCCCCTTGATGTCTGATGCTCCCTGCTGGTGTATCTCCTGCCCTGTTTTCATCTCAGTTACTGAAACGGTTAAATCGACATAAGCTGTGTACTGTCCAAAAACCTCGCTTCCAGATCTGGATTCGGCCTGGAGTTGGATCATAAAGTCAGCCTTCGTTAAATTGTCGGTGAAGGTAAATCCGACCGAAGATAACAGTTTCTTCAGTTCTGGCACAATGTAAGCGGGGGAAAGCGTTTGACCTAGATTCGATTCTTGTGCCTCGATGTAAATTGACGGACCGGAGACTTGCAAGATGAACCGGGCCGTCGGTATTGGCAGATTCTCAATCAGTCGGCGCAAGTAATTCGAGGTAATCTGATCCGATCCAACCAGTGCTACTAGATCCGGTTTCGCCACGATGATCTGGATCTTCTCCATTGTTGTTACTTTACTCAGTCTACTAATCGCCATTCCGGTTTCATTCGTTGTAACCATCGGTATCATATCTCCACTTCCCTTGACGAAAGTGAAACTGACCGGCAATTGTACGAGCGGTGTCGATGCACCGACGCTGGTTTGCACCCTTAATTCGACTGAAACCGCTTGCCCAAACTTAACGGGTATCTCCGCCTGCTTAGACTGAACTGACATCTGTCCAACGGCTGCTTGCAATTCGGTATAGATCCTATTTTGCAGTTGGATTTCTGAACCATCATTCAGGCTAACCGTCAGAGGTTGTGTTAAATAATTTTGTATCGGTAATAAAGCTTGTAAGTAAAGTGACAACAAACTTGTTAATTGTTCACTTTTCGTATTACCGGTTGCAGTTTGATATAGATCTAGTGCTAGACCTGCTGCATTGACGACTTTCTCAGCTTGACGGTTAGCATAATCGAGTTTATTGAGGCGGCAGTAGATCCAATAATATTGGTTGTCGTCCCAAGTACCCATCGTATCTACGCCTTCCAGTTCCACCTGGGTAGTGGAGCGAATCTCCTCCTCTACTTCCTGGGTTAACATTCCCGATTTTTCAACTGCGGTGCTGACCAGTTCGCTGGCCACAGAAACCGCAATCTCTGAAGCGACCTCAGCTAAAGCGCGATTTTTGGCTTGTTGTGCGTAGTTGGGCAATGTTCTATCTGCCCGACCAATACCAATATAGTACGCACTATCAATGGGCCGAACTCGTGCCCAATCGGGCATCGGTGCTACTGCCGTCTTTTTGGAAATACGTGGCTGTGGTGTTGTCTGATTAGCAGGTTTAGATGGTTGCTGAACTGGTTGCTGATTCCCGTTTTCTAGTTCGGTAACCTCCTGCTGACCTCTTTGCCGAGTTAGTTGTCGTTGCTGATCCAAATCCACACTCGATTCCGTTTGGGCCGGTTGCTTAGTACTGCAGCCTATCGCCACTAAAAGAAAAATCGAAATAAATCGAATCAATTGATTAGGTTTGTACATTATCGACTCCTGTGCCAGTAATCTCGATCAGCGCCGAACTAAACCGGGGAAAGATGATGATGGACCGCCAGGTAAGGTGAAATCAAATTCGCCAGTGATACCGATGCTAACGGTGGCTGGTATTCTGACGTCCGGATAGGGAACCAAGTTACGATCAATCAGCCTCCTTTCGGTAGTTTCTTTTCCCTCTTCGTCTGTTTCTCCTGTTCCAACTCGATATTCCCATTGAGAGAACCGAAGTGTGTGATAGTCCGCATCCGCCCAAAGCACCAATTTCCCCAGTTTGAGCCGGGCACTAAGTTTACCCAATACGAAAAACGAATATGCCGTTAATTGGTCATCTTTGCCTTGGCTCAAGGTTTTGACGATATTAGTCGGGATCTGTTGCGTACTACGTCCAATACCAAAACCTATACCCGGTGTTAGGTACAAGATTTCGGGCAAGATTCCAATATTCTGGCTTAAGCTCAAGTCTGCACTCACGGCTCCTAAATCCTGCTCACCAAAATTGTAGAGTTTGAAATCTAATCCAGTCGAGACTTTCCTAACAGGACTTTTAAAGTAGGTCGAAATCTGTAGAACTGAGCTAAACTGTGGCAATTCAGCCTTATCTGTATAATCAACGGTGGCGATCTCCTTGCCATAGGTTTCTCGATACTGGTTTCTAACAATAGGCGAAACCGTACCTTTCCAGGTATCAAGTTCAAATCGGCTTTCTGTACGATTAACATCACCTTCAATATTAAATAGACCGTAACCGATTGATAGCCCTGCCCAGCCACCGAACGGCGTCGTTTCTTTCAACTTCATTCCTTCTCGAATAAAATAACGGCCCTTGACAATTTTCCCTCTGGCAAAAGTCGGTTGTACCTCCGTAATAATCACGGTGCCGATAGGCTTGAATCGGGTCGCGTACACTTCACCGGACTTAGGGTCGATAATGTCCTTTTGCTGCTTCATTACGTTGAAGGTTGAGCCCTTGGTTAGTCCTAAGTCCGCACCTGCGTTGACGGTGACCCGGCCAAAGAATTTATCCAAGATACTGGCTTCGATCTTGACCCTATCTTTGGTTTCACGAATGATGTTGCCCACTACCACTTGACTGAAATCGCCAAATAATCGACCTTGAGCCGTATTGGATTCGGTGGAGACAATTTTCAGCCTGCCAATATCTCCTGTATTACTATTGATCTCGACCTTATCGGGACTAAGGTCGCTTTGGTGTTTAAGGTCATGAACGACGAAGTTCATGCCAACTTTGACCCCAGAATCTCGCCCACGTGGAATCGTAACCGTTGAACGTTCCAGATCCTTGATGAAAGTTTGAATGGCAAAGTGCTGTTCAAACTCTGCAACGACAGATTCGGCCAGCGAATCAAGCGCATGGGTAAAAGCGGCTTCTGAGTTTTCGCCTCTTCCAGAAGCAGAGGCCTCAGCAGATTCACCGTAGTGGCTACTCTCCACCTCCAGCATCCGAATCGTTACGCTAACAGTAGCTTGGTAATAAGCCTTTTCTTTGACTTTGCCATCATCGTTGTATTTGGGGGGATAGTGTTCGACTGTATTACCCGTAAAGTTGCCGACAATAAACTTTTGCACCCCAGCCAGTTTTCCGACTTCCACAACTGTACTGTCGTCGATAATACCAGACAGTTGCAGATTCTGCTCCTCGATAGTCCGTTTTAGATTGGCTCGATCAACCACATTAAAACGTTGGGAGTTGATAATCCGAGTAGTAATCTTACCGGTAAGCATCTCTTGAAATCCATCGGCGTTGTACCCTTGCCAACCGTCAAAGGGCAGCACCGAGACATTCTCTTTGTTGTAGATTTGTCCCAAGCTATCCAGTGAGTACAGCATTATCAGGAGAAAGATTGCGGGAAAGATGCAGATCTTTGTTTGAACCGATTGCAACATTGGCTAAACCTCTGGTTATTCCCCAGATTCAGATACAGGATCAGATATGTCAACTGACCTTTCTACGGATTCTAGCGCCGGAATTTTTTCAAACTTCGTCTCTGGTTCGAAGATCTCATCGGCAATGCTCATACCAAAAGCCTCTAATATCTGTGGCTCCAAGTAGCCGAGTTGAGGTACCAGATAATGTTTGATCTGTTCCGTTGTCATAGATCTAATAATCTGTTCAGCCTCCTCCTTACTTTGCGCGCTGACACTTTCGATCAAACCGTCGACCGCCAGGGTAAATGCAACCTTAAACTGTTTCATCTCTCGACTCCTTTTAGTTATTGCTTAGTGATCTATGCGATGGGCGAACTCTCTATCTAACTGCTTAACCTCTCTGAAAAATCAAAGAGGTTACTGCTGTATTATGACTTGTAGTACTATCAGTATAAATGAATTGACTAGTTAAATCCAGATGATAAATAATACCATTATCGTAGCCGACAAGGTAGATTTCCCTTTCTTGATCTGTACTAAAAGAGGCCATACGGGTACAGTGCTAAGCTGCTAGATCGAAATCGGCAAATGAAGTTTGATTAGTCTTTATCTAAGACGTTGCAAAAGTCAAAAGTGTAATATAAACTAATCCAAGTTGCTATCTACTCTAAAGAAACCGATCTTTGGCCAGTGGAATTCGGAAGTTCTTACTTTTGTTCGCTGTTACGGATGTGGGTTCAACAAAACTCGGTTTCTGACCCACCTACTACTTTGGGGCACAACTTGAGTTAAACCAGTTGCCCGATTCTATCAGTTATTTTTATAGTAACCATCGACAAGATACGGAGGTTAGAAATTGGTTCTAGTCAAAAGACACAAGCCACAAGCCACAATTGTGCTAGCAAATGAACCCAGCGAACAAGCTCAAGAAGCTGCTTGTATTCTTCAGGACTATATCGAAAAAATTAGTGATGCACATATTGAAATAAAAAAAGAATCGGAGAATATCTCTGGAAACACTATTCTGGTGGGCCACAATCAGAAGGTCAAGGACTTGAGTATAGAAGTACCTTCTGGCTCTACTTTCCAATTGAATGAGGAAGGTTTTGTTATCAAAACAGCTGGAAACAGCCTGATCTTAGTGGGTAACGAAGACGGCGAATATCGTGGAACTATTTATGCCGTTTACACTTTTCTCGAGGAATTAGGATGTCGTTGGTTCTTTCCGGGAGAATTTGGCGAAGTCATACCTGAAATAGATACCATTTCAGTCCGTGCTATGGATTGTATAGAACACCCGAGTTTCCGTATCCGGAATATCTGGTATTCGGGATGGGCGCCAACGACCGATCAAGATCATCAAGACTTTCGTCTATGGCGTGACCGCAACAAATTAAATACATTATCTTTGAGTATCCCGGGAGATGGGAGTATTCGTCGATTGGTTCCAGCTAAGGAATATTTTGAGAACTCTCCCCACCTGTTTGCTCTCAATAAAGATGGAGATCGGCGTAGCGATATGCTGTGTCTCTCCGAACCAGAAACGGTTAATATTGCGGTTAAGACAATCAAAGATACATTCCGAGATAATCCAGATACCCTGAGTTTTGGCTTTGCCCCGCCAGATGGGTTCCCAATGTGCTATTGTCAGCACTGTCAAGATAGCATTCCCGAATTTAACCACAAAGGTTATGGAGATCCTAGCCTAAGTGATCTTTGGTTTCGTTTTGCTAACTGTATTGCCAAGGGGGTCTATGAGGAATTTCCGGATCGATGGGTGCTTACTAACGGTTATGCCAATCGTGTGCGTTTACCCGAAGGGATTGCAGAATTCAGTCCAAACTTGGGTATTCAATCCGCAATTATTGCTGCGTGTACCCTTCATCATGTAGGTGACCAAAGATGCTGGCAGCGTACACTTTACAAACAATTGTTGGATCGGTGGACCGATACGCTCAACTGTGTGTTTATCTATGACTATGACCCGGGCAACTCTTTAGTCAATCTCCCCTTTCCAGCAATCCACAATTTGAAGCGTGATATGCCTTATTTTAGGAGTCGTGGCACTTGGGGATTCTGGACTGAGGGGACAAACTCATGGATGGTCACTCATCTGAATTATTACGTGCGTGCCAAATTGATGTGGGATACGGAAGCCGATGTCGAGGCTTTAGTACGCGATTATTGCCGGAAATTTTATGCTGATGCCGCTGACGTGGTAGAGGAATACATCTGGACGCTCGAATCTGCTGTTGAGCAGACTACCTCACATCAGACTTGGGGAAGGCTAATGCAGTGGAAGACGATATTCCCTCCCGTTCAGCAAAAATTAGATTATTTAATATCTCAAGCCGAAGAATTAGTTCAGGATTCTAGGTCCAGAGAGCGTGTCCAAGTCCTGAGATTAGTTCATAATCATATGAAAGCTTATGTGAAGATGGAGCAATTTGTGGCGCAAGGACAATTTCAGGTAGGCCTGGAATGGGCTGATAAAATGATGGCCACTCGGGATGAAGTCAATATAATTAAGTCTGGTCTTCTTCCTCATACACCAGACTGGGCTCGTGATTTTAGAACTACTTTAGAGTGGCATAAAGAGATCTATCAAGATCTAGCTAACAAGGCTGGTGGTCAGGAAGGAAAATTGTTAACTTTGTTGCCGAGGCAATGGGAGTTCAAGCTAGATCCGAAGGATATCGGCGTAATTTATCAATGGTACCTGGATGGCATAGGTGAAGATTGGGCGACAATTGACACCACGTTAAATTGGGAAGGACAAGGGTATCAGGATCAACAGGGCTGGGGTTTTTGGGGTAAAGCTTGGTACCGAACTGGATTCCACGTGCCTGCAGATGTGGAAGAAGGTAAATCAATATGGCTGACCATTGGGGCCGTTTATAACCGGGGTGTTTGGATTTGGTTAAACGGAATGATGCAGCGATTTGAGAAGGATCGTCATTGGCGTTTAGGACATCACGATGTTCGAACACCGATTCATATTGACGTTACCGATTGGGTTCGATCAGGTGAAATCAATCATGTTGCTGTTCTGGTCAATACTACACCACCCGATCGAAATCCGCGTGGCGGAATTCATCGCCGATCTTTTCTGTGGACTCCCCGTTAGATTTTATCTTAACCTAGTCGCGGGAAAAAGGAGGTATGAGCCTTGCAACGGCTGCAAGATTTCGAGTTTTACGAACACAGTGAGTATATCCAATCCCCAAGAGCTTCAAGCATGTTGCCACACATAGAGATGGCACATAAGGTCTACGACAATTACACCTACGAGAGATCCTTACGTTGGGAATATGCAGAATTTCCTAACAGGCGGTTGGACAGCCCAAAAGCTATGGAAGTCGGATAGGGAATGGAAGACGTGACAATAGTAATCCCCGGTAATCCTACTATGATTCCTAGAATTACCAAAAATTCAATACTAATCATCGAATAAAAACTGATGGATTTCTTGAGAAGTTATAAAAATTCGGTAAAACGTGTAAAAATTTAGGTAGTGCTAAATCATAGCTGATTTCCTGTCCAAATTATATTCTCCGATCAACCACTAATGACTTCAAAATGATGTTCCCATTTCTTGGAAACAGAAGATGTCTTTCTGACAAATCTTCCTAATCTGGGTCGAATAATGTTGTTACCGCCTTCAATCTAACTGGTTTCACCGGTCCCTTTTTGGCCAATTCTATGTTTCTCCTTTGACCAACACTCCTAACAATGCCAAGGCTCACTTCTAGATCGACAGATGCTGTCTTGAGATGCTATTTCTAGCACAAAGTAGTTGGCTGATACTTGGTCTCTTTGGCCTAAATGCCAACCGACTAATTGCTGAGT
>Ga0208128_1000105_pt1 | contig 33197 bp, 21 predicted proteins | sample ETNtaG_35_FD_185758 | JGI IMG/M metagenome (GOLD analysis project Ga0208128, IMG submission 185758) | Marine microbial and viral communities from oxygen minimum zone, Eastern Pacific Ocean - ETNP201306PF51B (SPAdes) (version 2) | ecosystem: Environmental > Aquatic > Marine > Oceanic ... | reverse complement strand
CGCCAATTTGATGGGAGTTTATGGGATGTCGGATTAGAAACCAGGAAGAAAGTTAATTCCAGAAAAAGGGAAACAGGCTTGGGAAGAAGTGGATCTAGATGACGAAAAAAGTCAATTTTGTTCTTGTTGGCATGAAGCCGAAAATGTGCCCAAACGTGGTTAAGGAATTTGAAAACGGTAATAGAGGGACTGCTAGTGTAACTCCAGTACTGGCTTAGGCCGCGATCCTGCACCCAGGTAGGGTCTCTGAAACGGAAACTTAGATGTCGAGTAGCCAATCGAGGCCATAGTCCTGTTTCAACAGGATCAGTTTGATAACAGTCCTGTGTACAAACGGCTATCTGGTAACAGAGAAAGTAGTCAAAATACTCGTCTGGCCGGTATTTTGGAGGTCAAGCACTGAGCATTAGCCTCAACTCTCGGAATACGGTCACGTACGACGGGCCTCTGAGGTAGAGCCCGTTCGTAGCAGCGAGTTCTCGGGACTATGGAGACTTATCGCAAATGGGAATTGGAATTTTAAGTTCAGACCAGCGTTACTTCGGGCAATGTTTCGGAGATCTTTCCACTTTTAGAACTGGTAAGTGACAAACATCACCCCGCAGATTTTAGGTGGCTACGTCTGACTGGCGAGTGAGCAATTGTTTGGCGATTTCGTAATCGGTTGGCGTATTCATATTCAGGAAAGCGTTGCCCGTTGGATCAACCTCTCGCCATTCGGTAAACGCATGGATCCGCAAATCGGTGAAAAGTTGGTGAACGCTTAGCTGATTTCGCTCGATTCGGGATTTAATGACTGGTAAGCATGATTGGGTATAGACGGCACACAATGGTTCGTAACCATTGTCGGTAATGGGTACCACTGCATCGTATGTATCTACTACCCTTATCATCTCTGCTAAAATCGGAACTGTAATCAGAGGTAGGTCACAGGCTAAAACCAGGCAGTGCGAAGCTGACGTAGCCCGTAAGGCCGTGAAAATCGCCATCAAAGGGCCTCGGTTAGGAGCTTGATCGGTGACAATTTTTGCCCCAGAGAGGTTTAACCCAACCGGTGAGGCACCTGGGCTAACGATGATCAGCAACTCGGATGTAATCTGACGAAGTATTTGAGCAACTCTATCAATTACAGGAATACCGTCGATCTCCAGTAGTGCTTTGGACTGACCCATGCGACGACTTTTTCCCCCCGCTAAAATCGCAGCACTTAGGCTAGGTGAATTCACTTCTGGCAAATTTATTTCCTAGTATAGGAAAACCCAATATTCGTCAAGAAGAAAAGCTCAGGGCACCATCTGAAAATTTGGTTGGAAGGTCCACTAAGGAGAGGTGAAGGTTGCTGAAACCTGAAAATAGGATCAGGCCAACATGTCAATGGGGGTATAATTAACGCTAAGGCCACTACCAGAAAATTGCTGGTAGTTGGGTGGAGGTTGAGGTACAGAAGGGGGTTGAGTTTCGGTTTGTTCCGCTGGCGGCATTGCCCGTTGAACCGTCATCCGTTGGCTAACGATAGTCATGTGCTGCTGTCGTGTTTCGCGTTGTAACTCTTCTTCTGCCGATTGATTTTCAGCCCCAGTTTCTTCGACCTCCTCTACATCTTCCACCTCCGTTTGAGCCTCGAGTTTTTTCAGCCGTTCACGAGCAGATTCGGCCGACTGCCTAAACTTGTCCTGATCGAAGGAGATCTTACGGTAGAAAAGTGGCGATTGGAGATCCGAAACGGCCATCTTATCTTAGATAACGACTTTATTTTGCAACAATATCTAAATTATAGCACTGTTAGTCAACAGGGGCAAATTAAAAAATTTGTTTGGTTGCCCCCTAATACAACATTTGCCTAAGAGGTCTGATCGTTTAGTTGGCTGAAATCCGGTTAGCCCACGGTTGTAACATGTTTTCGTTCTTTATCAACACTTAGCAGCACTGACCGAGAAAAAAGTATTTATCGTTGCAATACCCATCAAAATGAGCCTAATTCCAATTATAGCGGGCAGGTCTAACAACTGCTTAAAATAGGGACATTGAATTAGGGCAATCAAAACCATACCGATGCTAAACCAGACGACATGGGTAACACCGACTGATATCTGTTTCAAATAGAACAATAGAAAGCTGAAGGAGATAATATCTCAACAGTGGTTACTAGTGCCGGTCAGAATTTGGAAAAACCGCTAAAGGCTTTGAGTGTACTGGTAGCGATGATCTCGGAAGTAGGCATCTTTAGGTTCGGAGTTCAGCCTGAAACCGAGATGTCAACTTATCGATAATTCTGTTGTGAACCTCGTCTACCTCTGCATCGGTCAAGGATTCAGTTTTGGCATGGTAGGCGATGCTGTAGGCTAAGCTCTTTTTGCCCTCTGGTACTTGGTTGCCCGTATATAAATCAAAGAGATACGCCTGACTAACTAACTCTTTCCCCATAGAGTGAATCACCGTCAACGGTTGGTCGGCGGGTAGGTTTTCATCGACTAAGATTGCCAAATCTCGACTGATACCCGGATGGGTTGGAATCGGAACGAACTGCTTTTCTGGGTTAGCTAAGGTCGCAATTGTATCGAGGTTTAGTTCAAAGAGATAAGCTCGATCCGATAAATCGAAGCTTTCCGTCACCTCTGGATGAACTTCACCCAACACGCCAAAGGAGACATTATTATGCCAGAGTTCAGCACAGCGGCCCGGGTGGAAGGTTGATAATGCGGCCGACTTTATTTCATAGTCTGTCACGCTGGAAGCCTCTAGTAGTCCTTCGATAACGCCCTTGAGGTCATAAAAATCGATCGAACGTTTCGCTGCCCCGTACCAACCTGTGCCAAGGTTACCAACCATTACGCCTGCTACGTGTTGTTGCTCAACTGGTAATTGTTGAGCGCTTAGGTCCACTTGATCTGAAGGCAACCGGAAGACTCTAGCGATCTCAAACAGCCGAATATCGGTGACCTGATGGGAATAATTCCGTTGGGCATTCACCAGCAAACTAGGTAATAGCGAAGTGCGCAAAACAGCAAATTCCTCGTTCAGTGGATTCTGGATTGGAATCAACCGTTGCTGTGCCATCCGGAGTCGCTTGGGCATATCGGCATGATAGAAAGCGTAGTTAATTGCCTCCATCAGTCCACTTTCCAGCAGGTGGGATTTAACATGCTGTTCAATCGTTGATTGAGGTTGGTGATCGGGAATTGGAATGTCACCTACCGGCAACTTGATGGGAATCCGGTTATAACCGTAAACCCGGGCGATCTCTTCCACCAAATCGATTTCACGCTCAATGTCGGGACGGTAAGTCGGAACCGTCACCGACAAACACGTATCGTCTGAGGCTGTGATTTCAAATCCAAGCAAAGATAAGATCTGGATTATCTGCTGACGTGTGATTTCGGTGCCTAAAATCTGGTTTGCACGGTCAGGCCGCAAATCGATCTGTTTAGCAGTTTTTGGATCCGGGTAAACATCAATGATGCCTTTAGCGACTGTCCCACTAGCTAGTTGCTGGATTAATTGTGTGGCACGATTAAGCGCCGGAATCACGCCTTCGGGGTCAGTTCCGCGCTCAAAACGACGCGAGGCATCGGTGTGCATTCCCAGTGATTTGGAGGTACGACGGATACTAGTGGGTGAAAAGTAAGCGCTTTCCAGGAGAATATCAATTGTTTGATCTGAGATGGCTGATTCCAAACCACCCATTACTCCAGCCACAGCCATCGGACGTTCGGCATCAGCGATTACCAACATATCTTCAGTCAAGGCACGATCCACTTCGTCTAGTGTTTTCGGGATCTCGCCGGACCGGGCACGGCGGACAACAATCCGCCGGTCAGCCAATTTATGCCAATCAAAAGCGTGGAGCGGTTGTCCTAGTTCCATCAAGACCAGGTTGGTTACATCGACGACGTTATTTATCGGTGAAAGCCCAACTGCTCTCAAGCGATTCTGCAACCAATCGGGGGAAGGGGAAACTTCTATTCCCTGAATCACCCGTGCGGCATAGCGAGGGCATAGGTCTGGATCTTGAACCTCCACTGCGGTTAAATCTGTAATCGATGTTTCACCTTCATCGACCTCAATTTGTGGCTTGCGGAGCGGATTCCGTGAGGTATGGCCGAATGAGATGGTAGTACCAATTTCGCGAGCAATCCCCAGCAAAGACAGGCAATCAGGTCGGTTGGGCGTAATCTCCAGATCCATGATGACATCGTTCAGATTGAGTGCGGTAGCTAAAGAGGTTCCAACGGTTAAGGTCTCTGGTAATTCCATTAGACCTGAATGATCGTCGGACAATAATAACTCTTTGGCTGAACAGAGCATTCCACTAGATGAAATCCCCCGCAGTTTAGCTTGTTTAATTACCATCCCGCTGGGCAAAACCGTACCGACTAGTGCCACCGGTACAGTTAAGCCTTGGCCGGCATTGGGGGCACCACAGACGATCTGTAAGTTTTGCTCCTGACCGACATTGACCTGACAAACCACTAGTTTGTCAGCCTGTGGATGGGAGGTCACCTCGTCGATTCTTCCAACTACCACAGACTCTAAACCCCGTCCCAAATACGAAATTTCATCCACTTCAATTCCAAGCATCATCAGTTGGTCTGCCAACTCCTCTGGTGATGCAATCTTGTTGGACTGTTCGTCACCGCTAAAATCGATATATTCTCTCAACCAGTTTAGGCTGATTTTCATTCCTTTACTCCCGCTTCAGATCTATCTTTTAATTGCCGTTTGATAGGAATCCCCACCTATTTAAATTTAGCTGCAAAATGCTTGATTAAATAATTGTTGACGTTATGAGTAATGTCGAATTGTAATTCGGGTTTTGGCGGAAGGCCTCTACATAATCATTAAAGGCTGGGTATGGATCCGTTACTCTTTTTCCGATCAGTTGATGTCGGGATGGGGTATTTTTTCTCCTCGAATGTCATCACTTCTCAATCTCAAAATCCCTTCTAAGCCTTGCTCTGGATAGGATCGAAACCTGGAGTTTAAGGAGTTAATCCCAGTACCGGAGCCAGTTCTTTTCGAGATTGAAAGCGATTTTGTTGCAGATGTTTCAACACTTTCGACCGCTTTTTAAGAGAGGATTTCTTTGGATTTGCTAAAAAATAGCGTCACAAGTATTCAATTATTTTGAAAGCAAATTCGTATTAGAATTCCAAGCAACCTTATACCCACCAGCGCATTTGAATTATAGCCGACTGGCAATCGAACTGCAAGTTGGCTGATACATGAGTTCCTGGCTGATCTTTGGGCAGCATCAGATCGCACCTTCAAGATCAGATATCATCTTGCATCTCCCACTTTCGACCTGTGTGTTTATGGTATCGATTAAAAGTCTAAAGTAACGGTAATGACAAAAGATAAGTAGCATAGTATAATAAGGAAAATGAACAGTGAACAAAGGAAAACATGAAAACCAAAGCTGCTGTTGTCTATGAACACAACGCACCAATTGTGGTTGAAGACCTCAATTTAGCCGATCCAAAAGAGAATGAAGTGCTAATCAGGATGGGAGCCAGCGGTGTCTGCCATTCGGACTGGTCAGTGGTCACAGGAACGATCTACTATGACCCGCCAGTAGTTCTCGGCCACGAAGGGGCAGGAGTAATTGAGGCAGTTGGTAAAGACGTTGACTATGTAAAACCGGGTGACCATGCGATTTTGTCTTTTGTCATCTACTGTGGCGGTTGTCGGATGTGCCAAGCAGACCGGGTGGTTCTTTGCGAGGGATTTCCAGTTAGACTCGGATTCCTGCTGGACGATACCTGCCGGCTTACCAATCAAGCCGGCCAACAGATGCCACAAATGGCCCGGATCGGGACTATGTCGGAGTACGCCGTCGTACCTGAGCAGAGCTTGATTAAAATCAACCCCGATTATCCGCTGGAAAAGGCGGCACTAGTCGGATGTGGTGTCACTACTGGAGTTGGCGCCGTTATCAATACTGCTCAGGTGCAGCCTGGCGAATGGGTAGCCGTTATCGGTGCAGGCGGGGTTGGTCTCAATGCGGTTCAAGGGGCCAAATTAGCCGGTGCCGAACGGATTTTTGCCATCGATCTGGTCGAGAGAAAGTTGAAGTTTGCCACGGCGTTTGGTGCGACAGATCTGATCAATGCATCTCAGGTCGATCCGGTAGAGGTAATCCAAGATTTAACCGACGGCAAAGGGGTCGATTACGCCTTTGAGGTGATTGGCAAGCCAGAGACAATTCGGTTAGCCTATCAGATCATTCGAAGGGCCGGTATGGCAGTTGTCATCGGTATTGCCAGTCCTTCGGCTCAAATTGAGATCCCGGCACAGGATCTGGTGCGAACCGAAAAGCGTTTAGTTGGCTCATTTTACGGTTCGGCTGTTCCTCGTGTCGATATGCCACGCCTTCTCAACTGGTACAATCAAGGGCAAATCAAACTCGACGAACTAATCACCCAAACCTACACCTTAGATCAGATTAACCAAGCCTTCGACGATTTGAATGCGGGCCGAAATGCTCGTGGTATGATCCGCTATAGCTGATTCAATTTTACTCGTCTCCGGCTGATCGGCCTACCCAGTTGAATCAGCCATTGGCAAGGTCCTAAAGCTGTTGACGAAACAGATCGAACTTTTCCAGATCTTCTTCTGGTAATGGTATACTGGCAGCCCGAACATTGGCCAATAACTGTTCTTTGTTGAGCGAACCAATATTATTACCTTGAATTCGCTTCTCCCGGAGACAAAACTGCAGTGCCAGTTGTAGAATGTCAATTCCTTCTTCCTGGCACCATTGCCAAATCTTTCCCGCCGGTTCTAAGTCGGCATCGTTTTTCCAGCGACCGGTCTCCTCTACCACCCTTTTAAGGTCAACACCCGTCAGCATCCCACGCAAAATCGACCAGCCGTTCATTACACCGATATCGGCGGCCGCTGCCGCTGGTAAGACCTGATCCGTCGCTGTTTGGCGGACCAGATTGTAGTCATTAAAACAGAGGAAAAAATCAACCTGGCCTGTCGCGATAGCTTTAAGATGGAAGTCGTGAGGCCGCATTCCATAGCCGATGAAACGAGTATAACCCCTTTTTTTGCATTCTAACAATCCCTCTAATGCACCGTTGGGTTCTAGCGTCGGCTCAATTTCAGGTGGATCGTGGATCATCAACCCATCTACATAGTCGATATTCAGTCCTTTGAGCTGATCTTCCACGTCAGCCAGCACACGATCTCGTGAATAGTCAGGCCGTCCTTCGCCGTAGCCGCCCCATTCGGCACCAGAGTGGCAGCAAACGCGGGCGGTAATCACGACCTCCTCCCGCCGGATCTCTTTCATGGCCAGCCCTAACTTGCGTTGCGAGTCTCCGTAACATCTAGCCGCATCAAAATGATTAGCCCCAATACTAACAGCAAACTTGATCAGGTCAACGGCCTCCTCATCAGAAACAAAACCAAAATTGTTGCCAAATCCTTGTGTACCAAAAGGAACCACTGGAATCATTATTTCGGTCCGTCCCAGTCTCCGGCGTGGAAGTGCATGTTCAACTGTCATTGATCTTTCTCTCTGTTGGTGGTTGGACTTTTTGTAGTAATTATTGTTAGCGTCTAAAGGAGGTAGCGTGGCATAGATGAAACCGAGAGGCAATCACGCTGCCGTATCTACGCAAATTTTTCAGGTCAACATCAAACGTTACAGACGTCGTAAGCGACTTTCATCGCCTCTAGTGGATCACCTTTAGGGCCAAATTCGTGACCGACATATAGATCGTAACCGGTAGCGACAATAGCTCGTATCACAGCCGGATAATAGATCTCTTGCTGGTCATCAAGGTCTTTTCGGCCTGGATTTCCAGCCGTATGGAAGTGGCCAATGTATTCAATATTATCGGTAATATTGCGGATTAAGTCGCCTTCCATGATCTGCATATGATAGATGTCGTACAGTAGTTTAGCCCGAGGGGAACCAACACCTTTGCAAACTTCAACTCCCCAAGCTGTATTGTCACACTGGTAATCGGGATGGTTAACCTTGCTGTTCAACAACTCGATATTCAGGTTAATGCCTTTCTCTTCAGCGTAACCGGTCGCCCGCAGGAGACCTTCGATCGTGTTATCTCGCCCCTCTTTTTCTGATTTTCCTTCGCGGTTACCGGAGAAACAGATCACGCCTGGAATATCGTATTCCACCGCTAAATCGATACTTTGGCGGAGTTCATCTTCAATTCGATCGTGATTCTCTTTTTTATTCAAACCGTCTGGCAGCGATTTATGACCAGAAATAGTGGCAATTGCTAATCCGGACGCTTTGACTAGATCCCAGTATTCACGCGGTAGCATTTCAATCGATTTGTAACCGATTTTGGTTGCCTCTTTGATCACCTGTTCTGCGGTATAACCCCCTCGGGCGAAGCACCCATAACAGGCAGATTGATTAATTGACCCCATGTTTTCTCCTCTATACTTGGTTAAAATAATAGGAAAATTGTCAGTTCGGCGTGACTATCACTCGGTCACTCGGTTTTACCCACGGGTAGGTAGTGTATCAAAAAAACGATAAGCTGACAAGTAAAGTAAGTCAATGTTGATTTACCGTAGCGCCGTAAGGTTAACAATCTTCCTCGCTGTTACTATCGTCTAAATCCTTCAGAGTTTCGTTGAGACGGGCAACCAGTTGCAACACACCCCCTCGCAAAATGCTACTGTAATCTTTTAATCCTTGATTAACTTGATCCAACTGTTGGCTTAAGCGGATAGCTGCTTTCAGGTTAGTGTGAATCTCTACTAGATGTATTAGTAACTTGTCATTAGCTAGCTGGCTAAGAGGCTCAGCTTGAAGCATTATAGCGGTTACCTCTTCTCTTAATCGAAGGATTTCTTCCATTACCTGTTCAATATCATCAATCTGAAGCAACTTTTCTACGCTAAACGGCTCCTGTCTCAGGCTGCGTTGTGTTGCCGTTGTCGCCCGCTGCATAATTTCAATATAGTTGGGGTGGTCGGCGGAAAGTTCAACCTCCCAGTTTTTACTCATAGACTCTATTTGATCGGTTCTGTCGTCCAAGGATGTTTCTCTCAATTATGACCTGTTAACACCACGGGCTCGTCAGCATCGCGACATCTGCTGAATTGCAATCAGGACATCGTCCGGTAGTGCTCCTTTAATTGCGGCCTGATAGTTGGCGTCAACTTCTGCTGGATTTTGTGCGCCAGGAATTACGGAGTGAATCGCTGGTTGGCTCAAGATATAGCGCAGGCTTAGTTCGTGCATCGGCATTCCCAGCTCTTCGCTCAGTCGATACAGACGCCAGAGTCGATCCAGAGCCTTTTCATTAACCCATCCCATCCAGTTTCTCTCCTTTTTCATCCTCTCTATTCGACGATATTGTCGAGTTGCTAACAGGCCATCACGGAATGGCCCCCCTGCTACGACTCCCAGATCATGTTTCCGGGCGGCGGGTAAAATACGGTCTTCGATAGCTCGATTTAGGAGAGTATAACCATTAGCAATCTCTATTACATCAAAACGTCCGGTTTCGGCTAATTTGCCTGGGAATTCGACTGAATTACTCCCCAGACCGATTGCGCCAACGATTCTCTCCTGCTTGAGTTTCTCCAAAGCTCGGATGACCGGCGCATCCAACGTTTTTTCATCCCACCCCCAAATCTGCATCTCTGGTTCGTGTACAAACACCATCTCCAGACGATCTTTTTGCAGCAACCAGAGCGAGTGTTCGACGACCCGCCGTATACAACCTTCGCTCCGATAAGCATCTTCTCCAAACGAATGGGCAATCGTTTGGTTGAAATGGCCGACTTTGGTACTGATAAAAACAGGCCTGCCCTCATGCTTCTTCAGTGTACGACCCACTAGTTCTTCACTTTCACCCGCCCCATACTGCGGAGCGGTGTCCATATAGTTAATTCCTAACGACAAGGCGCGATCCAGAAGCTCAAGCGCATCTGTTCTTGGAATCCTAAAGTCACCGGTAAAGCGATAGCATCCTAATCCCAGTCGGGTTACCTGGTATTCGGTCCGTCCAAGCCTGTTCGTTTCCAAAATTTTGCGCTGTTTGGTTGTAAAAGAAGAGGTTTAGTTAACAGCGGCCGCCACGATGTTCGAACACCGAGCTAAAATTCCCGTCTGATGAGCCTTCGGTTGGGATGTAAGGATAACACAGACAACCCTTCGTTGCGGATCAATCCAGGTAACTGTACCTGTGGCTCCGTAATGACCGAAAGTTCCAGCGCTTGGCAAACTACCGAATAACATATTAAAAGGTGTGTGGATTCGCCAACCTAACCCCCAAGCCAATTTAACTTTCTGGTTAGCGGGGATTTGTGGCAGAAAAGCCGTGTGGTCAACCGTCATAGCTTTAACTGTCGTAGGACTCAACACACGTTGTTGTCCCAATTTCCCCTGTTCCAGAAACATTTGTCCAAACCGGGACAGGTCCTTGACAGTAGAGAACATTCCACCCCATGGAGCAGCAAAATTACGCCAGTAATCCCTGTTCCAGTTCCAACTTTCATTTTCCATCTTTGCACCGACGTCGATGTAGGCAACTTGGCCCACCGGTAAAGGTCCCAGTCCGAGTGAAGTCCGGTGCATTTGCAACGGCTGAAAAATCTCACCATGCAAAAAGTGAGGAAGTGAATCACCGGTCAATCGTTCAACAATTTCACCCAACAGAGCAATGCCGCAACTCTGGTATTGGATCTGAGTGCCGGGGGTAAAATCGAGTGGCAGTTGACAGATTCGCTTTACAAATTCCGATAGCGGTGCATGTTCCTGACGCATTTGTGTATTTCCCGGTAACATATCGGGTAACCCGGAAGTGTGCGTCATCAGATGATACACCTGAACATCTTCCTTGCCGTTGTTATTGAATTCAGGAATTACCCGATGAACAGGATCGTCCAACTTCAGCAAGCCTCGCTCAACCAGCAACATCACAGCGGTTGCTACCACGGGCTTCGTAATAGAAGCAACTAGGAAAATGGTATCGGTTGTTGCTAGCGGAGATTCAGGTGAAGGGTTGAGTTGGCCAAAGGCCAACGACTGTATTGTCTCGGTTTCCCGGGAAATCGCAACTGCCAGAGCGGGGATCTGCTCCGATGCAACTATATCTGCTAAGAATTGGCGTGTCATACGTTTTGATGTTGGCTTAACTTATCAGCTAAACACAGATGTGCGGTGAAGTAGGTTTACCTTGACAGTAATCGTGAAACCAAAGGATTTTTGTAGATCTATTTTACGGAGATAGAAATAGATGTCAAGGGGCGGACTCACTATAGATATTCTAGTAAAATCTACTGGCGAAAATACGTGATTAGCGACGATTAGCGACAGAAGAAATTAATTAAGGAAGCGAAGATCAGAAAGACTAGCCGATGCAATAAGACTTGCGAAGTTCCATTTGATTTGCGTCTAAGCTCAAAGTATCGCAACAGTTTAAAACAGTGCGGTTCGGATCGTGAAGTAAACTTATCTTACCATTCTACGTCTATGCTTGCACGACGTTAAACCTAAATCCTATTCCAACGTCGATTCTACTTTTCTTGGGGTGGAGGTAAGTACTATGGTTACACCAACACAATATGATTCCGAACCAGAAACCGTTTTGAGGTCAGTGGAATCAAACGAAACTGAAGAGCCGACAACAGTTCAACTTGATGCTTTGAGCCATTGGTTGAAGGTGGTTGCTTGTCACGAGGTGCTGACGCAAGAAGACGAAGTCCGGTTAGGCAAACGTATTTTGGCTGGCGATATGTCCGCAGTCGGTGAATTGGTACAGTCGAACCTCCGCCTTGTGGTCTCGGTAGCATTAAAATATCAAGGAAATAACGTGCTACTAGAAGACCTGATTCAAGAAGGTAATATTGGATTGATGCGGGCAGCACATAAGTTCGACTATCAGAAAGGTTTCAAATTTAGTACCTATGCCATCTGGTGGATCCGACAGGGGATCTTGAGAGCACTCGACAATTGCTCACGTACGATTCGGTTGCCATCCTATTTTGTCGCCAAGGTTAGTAAATTAGATAGTACATCTACTAGTCTTCGGCAAGAATTACAACGGGAACCGACACGGACTGAGTTATCTGCTGCGCTGAAGATGCCTGAAGAAGAATTAAATGAAATCTGGAAGCTGGATACTAATACTATTCCACTCGAATCTCCTTTGACGAATGAATCAAATGCAATCACGCTAGTTGATGTAGTCGAAGATCAAGATGCCGATCCAGAACAGGGATTTATCCTTGATATGACGGAACAAGATCTAATCGACCACTTACTGAGCAAATTGAAACACCGTGAGCGGGAAGTAGTTAAAATGCGGTATGGAATTGGCTACCAAGAAGAAAAGACACTACGTGAGATTGGAGATCAAATGAATGTCACACGAGAGCGAATTCGGCAACTGGAAATGGGGGCGATCGGCTACTTAAAACGCCTTTATAACGAAAGTGGCGAATTTCAAGGTTCAAAACAGATTTAGACTAGAAATGACCGTTGCCATCGGTTACAATCAAAGAAGGTTAAAATATTGGAGTATGAATTATCAATGGATTCGATAGATAACCGTCAGGTATCCGTCGTGCTGACTGAGGCCGCTACGGCTAAAGTCAACGCCATTATCGAGCAAGAAGAGTACGATGATATCGCCGGGTTGCGGATCAGTATTACAGGGAAAAATGCAACCGAATTTGAATATGGGTTGGGGCTGGAGGTCGATATTCGGCCTGACGATATGGTTGTAGAGGCTGATGGGTTCAATGTGCTGATTGATCCAAAAAGTTTTGAAAATTTAGCTGGTTCAACGCTGGATTATGTTGAAGATCTAAATGCCAGTGGGTTTCGCGTCGATAATCCGAATCAACCAGCTTGGGAGGACCCGAAAGCGCAAGAGATTCAAGAACTGATTGACACCCAGATCAATCCTTCGGTAGCTTCTCACGGTGGTTATATCCAATTGCTAGATGTACAAGACAACACCATCTACGTCCATATGGGTGGTGGATGCCAGGGATGTGGAATGGCACAGGCAACCCTGAAACAGGGGATCGAATCGACCATCAAAGATAACTTCCCTGAAATCCAGCACGTTATAGACACCACTGACCACGCCGCTGGCACGAATCCGTACTATCAGGCAGATCAACACACCCACTAGTCGGTAGTCTTACTAATTAACCGTGGCTGTGTCAGGCCGATGATTTTACGCGCATCGGTCATTAACTGATGCGCTTCCACCTTGTTCGGACACAATTCCGAAAATTTGACCACATCCGATCTCTCCAAAAAATTCTGAATCTGACCCCGAATCAGCTTCGGTGTGTTCTCTTCTCTCAAACAATCCACCAAATCTGAGGTGGGAAGTTCCATCACGTTGATCTGGTATCGATCCTCCAAGTAGCGCCGGATTACCAGTGAGAGCTTTGTATAGTAGGTCTTAAATTGCCCCGTTTCGATCCAGCCTGAGACTTTAATCCGCTCCAAATTGGCATAAGCAACTTCATGCGGCGGTAATGATGGTTCTTTAATTTTGACCGGTTGGTCTAACCTTCGGCGGTGTAGCCAAAACCCTACGGCAACTAAACACAGGATAACTACAATACCGCTCACTACATACGGCCAAATCTGAATCGGCGGTAAAATTGGTGGTTTGATATCCTTGATCTGGTCTGAGGTATCTGAGTTTTTAATGACAGATCGAACCTCAAAGATATAACGGGGCGTTTCAACCTGCATCTGACCCAACTGAATACGAATCGGTGGCAGTCGGTGTTGCCCCGTAGTAAATACCTGCAACGGAAACTGGATCTGGTAGATCTTGGTGCTAGAATTGGTTGAGTTTAGTGAAACGATCGGTTTATCGACTACTTCCAGATCTGAGTTGTCGGACAGATCTAACGGTAGAATCACCAGATCTCCATCGGTTTTGGCGTTCAATCGAAGCACCAAATGAAATAGATCGCCAACTCGAATATTGTCAGAATCGAAGCGGTGGGATTCAATGATAACAGAATCAGCTTGAACACCGTCGCCTATAAGCAACAGCGGGATAAGAGCTAGGGGAAAACAGGAAAAAGTAAAACTAGAAAGCAGGTAAAAAGACTGGCGTCTTTTTGTGACCAAACGGTTTAATCGGCAGACCTGACACATCGAAAACCGTTGACGTTGAGCGAGATATAGGGTAGGCAGGCGTGACGATAATCGATGGTTTGACGCTTTTTGGTATTATTCCAGCTACCACCTCGAAGCACATAGGCTATTTTAACGGAGGTATAATCTCGCTCATTTGAGGTGTTCTCACCTAGCTGTTCAGGAGCTACATTATCAGCAGACGACTGTTGTGCATCAGGTTGATACGGATCAAGGCACCATTCGTTGGCGTTGCCAGCCATATCATATAGTCCAAATGCATTGGGCTTAAAACGACCGACAGGTGCAGTTACTCCCCACTGATCTTCTTCATCGGTCCCAGACAAATTCGACTGGGGCTCATCCTCACCAAGCGGATACTCTTTCTGGTTCAGGCCACCACGAGCGGCATATTCCCATTCGACTTCAGTAGGCAACCGTTTTTTTGCCCACCGGGCATAAGCTTTAGCATCGTACCAGGTGATACCAACCACAGGTTGCTGAAGGTTATTGAAACTGTCGAGTTGCCAACTTGCCGGTGTTGGGTGATTCGTTGCTTCAACGAATTGTTTATATTCGGCATTGGTGACCTCATATCGATCCATATAAAAAGAGCTAACATTTGCTGTCTGTTCTTCGTTCTCGCCAGATGCTATTACTCCGGCAGGAATCAAGACCATGCCCTCATTGATCTGGTTATCTGATGATTCTTCGGCATTTCCCTTTTGAGCTGTTAATTGGTTGCTAAGACGGTGGGAAGCCTGCTCAAGATGGTGCTTCTTTTGTTTGGCCAATCGATTGTGACCTACATCCAGTTGATTTAACTGGAGTTGTAGCTTTTGCAATAGTTTACGGCTTCGATCAATTTGGTGGCGGGCTAAAAGCTGATCAACTATGTTGATCTCCCGTTCCACTTCAGCAAATGATTTTCGGTGGTATTTCATGCTTGCCAGATGCCGTTGATGACGAAAATGGTTGGGAACTTGCGCGTTCAGTAGCACTAACCCATAATCACCTATAATTAGCAAATATAACAAAACCGAACTGCGGAACAAAAATTTGAGATGGGACATAAACCTATCTAGCGATCAAGAGTGACATCCGGTGATAATTACCTAGCTCTGAAGTTGGTGCGTACGAGAAAGCGTAGTCAAATTGCAAGCTGAATAAACGAGAGAGTGCAAAACGATATCCAGCACCCATGTTCCAACTCGACATGTCGTAGTTGCCAATAGACCGTCCTGCCCGTACGGCTAATTCAGATCCGAGTAGGCTTAACTGGATCCAGTGCTCGGCTCCAATTCTGAACTGGGTTGAATAGGTGGTAATCACCCGGAGAATTGTTTTTCGGCTACCGTAAGTGGGTGCAAACTTTTCGCTGACTACTTCAGTTGTCAAGGTGGTATGGTTGGGAGTCCAAGCAACACCCAGCCGGAAAGTTCGATTCACTCGGTTGTAGCCTTCGTCATCTGGATTGAATGAAAGCTGGATCGGACGCGGATTGTCCTGTGCGACCGCAATTTTGAAGTTGGGTAGTGGTCGGTAGAGCAATCCAAATGAAGGCAAGGTATAAAAGGCTTTACTGGTTCCATCGGTAAACAGTGGATCTGATTCATCTGCCCCTGGATAAGAGAGCGACAGTCGCTTAAAGCTCAAACCAACGGACAGTGGGAAGTTAATCCAATCGTAAAGATCGTGGCCGTAGGTCAGTTGTAAAGTCTGTTCTCGGTATAGATCTGGTGCACCGGTTTGAAGGAGGCTGAGGGCAAAGGTGCCGTTCCAGAACATCGGAATCGAGCCTGCCATCAACTGAGTGGAGAAAGTTTCGACGGGGTAAGCGACCTGAGTAGAGGCAAATTCAAAGTGACCTATTTGGGCAATCCCAGCGGGATTCCAGAAGACCGAAGTAGTATCGTCAGCCACAGCCACAAATGCCCCACCCATTCCCGCCGCTCGTGCCGAGACGTCGCTGTTGAAAAATGCGGCTTGGCTCCCGACCGACATCAGCATTAACAACAGTATCAACACCATACACTTGGGTTGTGACTGCCAATCGTTAACGTTGCCTATAGAGCACTGGTGATCAATGTGAGTCTGTGGTCTCTGCATCTTTTGAGGTGTCAATTTTATGTGACTATTCTTTTAAACTTAAGATTTCTAGCTCGCAGTGGTCCACGGTTCATCTAGCGATAACACAAACGCCCTTGATAATGTCTGGCGGCAGGTCGTCAGTTGATGTAACAGCAGCTGAGTCGGTGTAACCAGCAGTGAGAACATAGAAATAGGCCCCTGACGGTAGAAGCGCACCTTGCTGGGTTTTCCCGCTCCAAATAAATAGCCACCATTGATTCTGTTGTTCGGCCTGATCTGTCTCAAAGATGAGTTGTCCCGAAGGGGTATAGATTGAGAACCGGCTCTCCACAATTGGTCTTTCGCCCCGAAAAGAGAGAATGAATTGATCATTATAAGTGGCCAATCCAGGAGTAATGATACGGCTAGGTGGATCGATTTGGTGAACCAAACCCTTTCCTATTTTCTCGACGCTCTGAATAGTAACGGTCTGATCGTAAAATGGTCCGGCCGCCACAATTTCTTCGGCTCGAAGTGGAGGTAAAGGCATAACCTCTTCGTCGCCTTCAGCAAGATCTGTGTCATCTAACGTTACAGCTCGGCTACTAACATATCCTCTGGTTTGGTCTTCGATAAGATAACCGAAGCCGAGATCCTTATCAATACTAACATAGTACCAGTTCCCTCTTTTGGCAACCGCTGTAATCCGCTCGTTTGGGGATAAATCCCCCAAAATCTGGACACCTTTTCTAGGTCGGGCCAAAAGTTCAATTGACCGATTGATAGTGGCATTATCAGCATCGAGATCTTGACTCTCCTCTTCGTCTGAATCTTCTGTTGTCGTTGCTTTTTTAGGCGTAGCGATTTGAGTAAACCTTTTCCATTCATCGCTAATAGCCGATACAGCTAACAAGCGAAGATCGTAGCGGCCTGTCTGTTGCACGTTGGAGAGTCGCAGATCCCAAACAAAGTCAGTCTCACCCGCCGCTGACTTGCCATTCTTTGATGATAGCGATATTCGATCCGAAGCCGGTTCACCCGGGATACGAACTGTCGCCAAGTGCCAACGTTCGGTTTCACTAAGCCGAAATAGCATCATCACATTGGGTAATGGTGTCGGTGGCTCTTGAAAAGCTAAGCGTAGTTCTATTTGCCTTTCGTCGGCATACTGGACCGATAGACCTTGAAATTGCGGTGTTTTTCGTCCGGTGTTACTAATTCGTATCGTCTGAATCTTTTCGGTTTTATCACCATCTTGATCTTCAACTACCACTTTGACCATCACCTCTTTATCGGTGTTTGCGAGGTCGTCCATTCCTGCAAACCAAGCCACCGTGTAGCGGGTGTAATACTGCATTGGGATATCATCAATACTGGCAATCTCGACTTTTTGTGTTTCCAAATTCATTCCTTGTAAGATACAGGGTTTGAATTCCTCTTCGATCGCCTCGCTGTTCGAAGCAAGCATTGTTTGGGCTGGAGCCATTTGCACCGGATCTTCCTCGCCATCAGCAGTTGTCTGATAAAAGGCACTGACCCACACCTTCTGAGCTTCCCAATGTGCGTCCGGGTCTCTGATATTTAGTAGAATCCGGCGAGTAGCAAACTCGTCGTAAGGATTAGAATCTATCTTCATTGAGGTAATGATAGGCCGGTCTAGAACCTGATTGACTTTGATTGTTGCTTTGGCCGTGGTCTTCGACTTCTGCGTGATTTTTTCAACAACTCTAAGCTCTACAACAATATCCTCTTTGGTAAACCAATTTAGATTTGTGGTTTTGAAGGTCACCTCACCTTTAGTGTGATCAAATTTAACGGTGATTTCTTTAGGGGCTTTAACTTTGCTAAACGTCACTTGACCCGCTTCCGGTGTGTCGCCTCCAAAATCAACACTTTCTACCAGTTCTAACAGATTAACTTTAGCCTCTTCATCTTCAGTAAAGGTGACATTGAAATCATCGAAGGTGATGTCATCTGCTTGAGGTAGCACAGTAACCTGAACGGAAGTGGTTAATTTTTCCTGATCGCTGTCTTCGACTACCAGTGTAATCGTGACTGTCTCTTTTTTAAGCTTCAAAGAGGAGTTCCAATCCTTTTTTGGCACTAACCGAAGCATCGCCCCATCAATTTCTACCTCTAGGTTAGGAACTGATTCAGCTGAAAACTTAAGTTCGGCCGGATCATCTTCATCGTCGGTAAAATGAAGAGAAAGGTCTTCTTCAAAGTCGTCTTGGTCTTCTATGACCCTCAGGGTTTGAAGTTTATTGTCCGGATTATTTCTTGGTTTCTCCGCCACAGGAGTGACAGTCACCTTTATATCTTGGGTGGTTTTTTCTTTGTCTGTGTCGGTTACACTGATCGTAACGGTTTCCGTGCCGTGCCAGTCGTTATCTTTAGCGGTAAAGGTGAGTTTAAAACTTTCGGAATCGAAGACTTCGACCTTTGTAATCCCACCTTTTTGCAGTTTCTTAACGTCATCCTGAGTTAATTCTATGTCTGCTTCTAATAGGGGGTCACTAGTTTTTAAATCCACGACGGAACTGGCTAAGGTTCTTCCAACAAGATCATCATTGACATTGTATGTTTTGGTAGGTTTAGTTGGTTTGCTGGGAATAACTTCGATCTGATCCCCAACTTTCTCGATCTTGAGATCCAGCTTTGCGACCGGGTCGTTGTCGCTGACAACCTCTTCCCACATTATCTTGTTACTCGTCTTCGCGTTAACTTTTTTCGATTCATTAAAACTAATGGTGTTGGTGATAAAAATGGGCGGGCCGCCCGTCTGTCTGACGAATACTTTCAGCCTACCTGTCGAAGTCAGATTTGTTGTGCCGTCGACTTTCTCGTTTCGGTCGGTGACTGTAATGGTGATTTCCTCTATACCAGCCCAGGTTTCGTCTTTTGGTTCAATGATCAGATAGGCTTTGAGATCTACAATCTCTACAAATGCGTCTAAATGTTCACTGCCTTCGACCTTCCATGTTAGTTCGTCGTTATACTGATCGTCATCAAAAACAAGATCATCAGTATCAAATTCACCTTTTTCCCCTTGCGAAACCTGCAAAGGAGGGGATTTCAAGAACAACAGTTCTGGTGGTTCAGCAACCGGGGTAATGTTGAGAATCGCTTCAGTAGTGACCTCGCCCTCCTTCTTATCTACCACACCGACAGCACCAACCTTTATGATTGTCTGGCCATGAACGTTTTGAAGGGGGGTGAATTTAGCTATACCTGTCTTGGCATCGACTTCTATATCAACCCCGTCGTTAGGTAGCGAGAACCACTCTGTTATGGCATCAGGGTGAATTTTATTCAGAAATAGTTTAAGATCCAGGGTAAAAGGCTTCTCTTCTAGGATTTCCCCTTTGGTTAACTGGTTAGCAAAGTCTTTGGGCAGTTTGATGTCGTTAGTAGGGTTTGGAATTGGAGAGGGGAGTTCGAAGTCGAAGAGCGTGGGAGCTTTCTCCTTAACTACGACCGGTTGGTCGATCACATGCGGTATCGGGTATCCGTCCAGATCAAAAATTGAGGTCTCGATTAGCTCTATGGATGAGGCTTTGACCTCAACCACTTCAAAAGTCAAATAAGCAAGGTTGGGTTCTTCCTCTTCCTCGTCTGGTTCACCTTTGGCAACAACAGTGATAGTATCAGCTTTGACAATTGGTGAGGGGAAATTATCAGTTAGAATTTGTTCACCGTTATTCGCTTGGACGAACTTCAAAGCGGTAGGGTCAAATCGCACGGTCAACGCATACTCGGTCACCGGGTCTGCGTCGAGGACATAGCTGGCAACATCAAATGTTTGGCCCACTTTGGGTGAGACGATACTAAGGCCAAAATCGGTTTCCATCGCAATTAAAGGCAGAAATCCAACGACCACTTCAATAACGACGGGGTTGCTACGTTCTCGTCCAGTACCGGCTAATTTTTGGTCTATGGCCACCAGCGAAAATGTGCCATCCCCCTCGTCGGCGACTACTTCGACAACGATTTCTCCGGCTTCGATAATAACTTCAACAATTCCTTCCAAATTGTTATCTACGATCTCCCACTTAACTTGACCGTCGGGTAATGGATCTACCAGTTCCGGCAGAATAACCTGCACAGGACTCAATTCAGGGTCGAGGAACAGCGGTTTAATTGGTAGAATCCGTGGCGGTTTGGCTAACGTATGATCAATTTTCAGCGGCACAGAGGCCAAAATCTGATCGCCAAACAGGGCAACCAGTTGGTAATCGCCACCAGGGAATTCACTGATTGGCCATGCCCACGTTTTTGCCGCAACCTCGCGCTCAACTAGCGCCTTCGTTTTGCCAGCGAAAGAGTAGCCTAGAATGATCTTTTGCCCCTCCAGACTCGGCCCGTAGTCCCACTCGATTGGGACCTCGTCGTTGAAAGCTTGGCCTGCTGTGGGCAAGATAAACTCCAGATTTCTGAGTTGAAAGGAGACTGTGGCCACTTCGCTACCGTCAGCAATAGTTGCCCCGATTTGGTAGTTGCCACTGGGAAAAAACCTAGCTTGCTTTAGAGTCTCAAGAGGGATTTCGAACTGCCCACTGCCGGTTAAAGGGGCTTTTGCCAGGCTGTTTTTTCCCCCTCCATTCAGACTATAGACAATTTGGACGGTCTGACCAAACCAGTTTGTTCCGTATTCCAGCTTTAGCAGAAAGGTACCGCTCAACTGGGCTTGATTAGTGGGTGAGGTAAAAACGATCGATTCAGGCGGCTTTTCGGCCGGTAAGACGACCTTGCCCAATTTAGTCGTAGAGGGAATAATATCGTCTTTACCTACCACACCACCTTTTCCGACCGGCCCTGACAGAATAGTTTCAACTAGTTTTATCGTCGATGGCTGAAATTTGAGAACCTTAAACTTCATCTCAGCCAAAACGCCAGCCGTTTTGGCTGCAGTCTGGCCGAAAGCGGTGGCAAAGAATGTGAAGGCTCCAATCTGCCCAGCAGCTAATTGGGAAAAGGGTGGTTTAGGAGCATCCGGCAGAAAGTCACCCAGCACAATACTATTGGGAATGAACTCCAGGGCAGTTAGGTCGTAGGTAACGGTAAATTGGAACCCCACTACTTTCGTCGCCTGATCCACTTTTACCTGTAACGTCAAGGTTTCACCGACAGTAGGTAACTCGGCCTCTGGCGGGTCGATAAAAACAATAGCTTGCGCCCAGCCCCAAACAGGTATCAGCAGAGAAACCAGCCACAGCCATCCACAGATACCACTCCTGCCAAAAAGCCAGGTATTAGGCCTTTGGCTTTGGGCAATAGGTCTACTTTGAAAGGAGGCGAGCGGTTTCACGTGCAACGATGAATTCCTCGTTAGCTGGAACAATCAAGATCTTGACTCGGCTGTCAGTTGAAGATATCAGTGTTTCTGGTTTATTTTGCCGGTTTTTATCTGGATTGAGCTCAATTCCCATCCAACTTAAACCGTCACAAATGGTAGATCTAGCAGTGATGCTCTTCTCACCGATACCACCGGTATAAGCTAAAACATCGACGCTTCCCAAAGCTGCGGTGTAAGCCCCAATGTACTTTTTAACACCGTAGCAGTAAGCTTGGATAGCTAAACGGGCCCGGTCATTTCCACTGTCGGCTGCAGATTCCAGATCCCGCATATCACCGCTAATGCCAGAGATTCCTTTCAGCCCGGAATCTTCCATCAATTGTCGGGTAATTTCGGTAGGGCTCCACCCCTCTTGGGCCATGACGTATAGAGCGGCAAACGGATCTAAGTCACCGACCCGGGTCGACTGCAGCACTCCATATTGAGTCGATACACCCATCGAAGTATCAATGGATTTCCCTTCTCTGATAGCTGCCAAGGAAGAACTACCGCCTAGATGACAGGAGATAATTTTCAGATCTTTTGAAGGTCGATTGAGGATCTCTGGAACTCGCTCCGAGACCCAACGGTGGGAAGCGCCGTGGAATCCATATCGCCGAATCCGATGCTTTTCCATCCAAGATCTCGGCACCCCAAAATCGTAAGCATAATCCGGTATCGACTGATGAAACCCGGTTTCAAGAACTGCTACTAGCGGTACCTGTGGCAATAACTGCTGAAAAGATCTAATCGTTGCCAGATACGCAGGGTTATGGAGCGGTGCCAAGGGAATATAGGCTTCTAATGCCTGGATCACCGATTGATCGATGACAGCCGATTGCCAGATGTCTTTAGCGAATACGGTTTTGAACCCAATCCCGTCAATCTGTTCCAAGTCCGGTATCAGATTGATGGCGTGTTGAACCGAAGCCAAATGGTCGGCCGCTTCCAGTTCTCCTTGCGTTTGTCCAAGTCCGTCTTTGTTCGCAGAATCTGTGTGAGAAAAATATGATGGAGAATTACCAATCCGCTCAACTACTCCCTTGCAGACACTGGAAAACCGGTTAGAACTACCCGGTTGCAGATCTAGTAGTTGGTATTTAAAAGAGGTGCTACCGACGTTGGCACAGAGGATTCTCATACTTTTTTTGAGAAGATCACACTACCTTCGTCACAGGCGATTTCTGTTTAAGGGCATTAGCGACAATCTGCTGAACGATGCGTTTAGGTTGGGCAGAGGTTGTCGGTTGTTGAAGTTCGTAGACTGACTCTGGAATCAGATCTTTGCTACCTTCCAAATCACCATAGGTAGCTACAGGCGACGTATCGGGTAGATTGGCTCGGTAGCGATTAAAGATAGTAAAACGCGGATAATCCGCCGTCCATCGGCGCGCGCCGTGAAAGAGCATCTCAGTAAAAATCAGGCAGTCGCCAGCCATAAGCGGTAAATTGATTACAGTTGGCATTCCATCATAGATTGAGATCTCGGTCTGAACAGGCGGTTGGAAATGTCGCTTGTGACTACCTGGCAAACAGACAAAACCGGTCCCTTTTGGTACATCAACCAGAGAGATAGCCGCATTGAGAAAGCCCGCGAATGGTTTGTCATCAATAATCTCGTATTCTTGGCCTGAAGCGTGAAAGTGAATGTCATCCGAAGTACGATAATTTTTAGTCAGTGCTGTATCTACTAGGACAGGATAGCTGTGAGTCAGAGAGATGATTACCCTCATGATTTCAGGGTTTAAGACTAAGCGTTGAAAGACCGGGTCTGCGTACTGGATATGATTAATCCAACGTGCAATAGTCGGCGAATAGTCAGGGTGGGTATCTGCGGTTGAGGTCAGCGGATGGGGTAGATCTTCAAGCGTCATTCCGTGCCAACGGTCTCCCAGTTCCAACATCCGTTCGATGTCATTACCTAAAATAACTTGGGGCAGGATAATAAACCCGTGATGGTCAAAATACCATTTTTCCTGATCCGTTAACATCTTAAAATCACCGTCTCTATTTTTGGGATGGTAGCATAACCAGCGTAACCTCGTCAATGGCGAATCGGCCCTAACTCCCCTCCAGTTTTAGAAGGGAAGGGTTGTGAGCATTGGGTTTCAACCACAAAGAGGTGGGGTGAGGTGAGGTGAGGTGAGGAAGCATATCCCCAACTTGATAGCGAGACGATCTTGGTCTGATTTGGCAAAATAGCTCCTCAGACCAAATACAATCAAGTTCAGAGAATGGACAGTGAAACAGTATCGAATAGTTGAAGGCTTACAACCATCAACATGCTACCGAAGATACCAAACTGTCAACTGCCCGTTGAGAAGAAGTGACCACAAAAGGAGCCTAGTCGCTTTAAGAAAAGGTCGCTCTAAGAGAAAGCATGTGTATCCAAAAACAGATAGGGTATGATAGCTAAGTAAATTTCGGCTTGCTGTGTCCTTGATGCAAGTAGTCGATAGGAGCATCGACGAAGACCGCTGTGTTGCCCAAAATGGGGTGATTGAAAAAGTCTTCACTCCCTTGCTCGGCCTCAAAACCCCACTTCCATGCCCACTCCGGTCGGTGAATCATAGCCAACATCGGACGAGGCGTATCGGTTGTATTAGGCATACCGCAATGCCAAACCCGCATGTCACGCAAAATTAAATCACCTTTTTGACTCTGTACCTGTTCTGAAGGCCGCTTCTGTTCCCACTCTGCTATCATCTCCTCGCTTATATGTCGATTATTAGCTAAAATCCGTTTGTCGGTATGTGTGCCTAACCAGACTTTAGTCCCACCGTTGGTTTCGTCCACATCGGCCAAACAAACATTGACCACAATACAATGGGGCGGGGGATTAACCGCCAAATTCGGCCAGAGCTGGTAGGTATCAGCATGAATGCCTTGCACCTGATCACCCACGAAAGCGGTGTTAGTCCCATAAGAATCAAGGAAAACACCATATCCCATTAGCTGGTGTGTAACCGCAATTGCCATCTCATTATAAACGATATCTTTGAAGAGATAAGGGGCAAATGGAGGTGGACGAACTCCTTGCCAATTGTTGCTGATGCCCTCCGAGGCCTCCAGTTGGCGAATATCGGCCTGCATCTTCTCTCCAAGGGCATCGATGTGATCAATGTCGATCACTTGGGGCAGTAATACGACGCCATCATGATTCATGGCCTCAACTGTCGCTTGCAGGTTGGCAGGTTTCATCTGCCTCCGTTCCATCTCTAATCGACTGATTTCCACAATTTGCATAGTTTAGACCTATTCAGCTTCGTTCATTATCCTGTCATTAACTTGAAATTCTTTCATGATGAACAACTATCTAATAAAGCTCTTTACCTAAACAGCCTGAAATTTGTCCTTACGCTTATAGTAATTTAATTTTGACTTCACGGAACCAGACTTTACCACCGTGGTCTTGCAAACCAATGTGACCACTCTGTGGCATATCTTTCCAAGCATATTTGAACTTGTTTTTACTACCGTCTGCATTCTTTCCCGCCTCATTCCACTGATCGACATCCATTTCGGCGATTTGGATACCATTCTTCTCGATTGTGATACGGTTCGGAACACTGGTAATGATAATATTATTCCATTCACCGGCCGGTTTTGAGGGGTTGCTGGATGGAGCAACCATGTCGTAGATAGCGCCACAGGTATGGGTGTCTAGTATCTCTTGCCCGTAACTATCAAAAACTTGAATCTCAATCCCCGTATGGACCGGGTCATTCAAATCTGACCAGCGGAAGAAAATCCCACTATTGGTCTTCTCTGCAATTTTGAAGTCAATTGACAAGACAAAGTTTTCATACTGCTCTAAAGTATAGAGGTATTTACCCCCTTGGACCAGGCAGGCGATTGAGCCATCTTCTACTACCCAACCTTCGGCTTTGCCGGTCGTCGACCAACCATCTAAGGTTTGGCCGTCAAATAGTGAAATCCATTCTTGATTACTCATGTGAAACACGCTCCTATTTATCTATGGTTGATTAATGTATGAACCCATTGATTCACTCAAATCTCGACGAAAAATAACATTGAAGATCCTAGGCTTCGTGTAGAAAAAGGCAGCACGCAAAGCCCAGTGCACCCAATTATTCGGCCTTCTTACCCTTGATTCTATAGATATCTTTCGGCCGCATCTGTAGATGCATACCGAATCCATCCACGCAAACGGTTCGGATGGCCAGCGAGAGGTTGAAGTTCTCTCTGCACGAATCTAGTAGCAGTTTCCTCGAAGTTGTTTGGCACCATCTATCAATCCTTCCCGATCTCTGATTGGCGTCTTCGAGAAAGCTACGTTGTTAGCCTTCTACAGCCACATGCTAAAAGTGGTTTCATCCTGCCTTTTCCTGTATGGTTATCTTGTTGTTCTCACCGTTTTTTCGGTCCAATGGTAGTGACTCTACCAGCAAAGGAACATACTCGATTAGTCTCCTTGGTTTGGCATCGTCATTCTCTTACTGCCTCGAACATCTTGGCGGATGTTCTCTGGCGCAACATCCGCCAAGATGTTGTGAATATGCTGAAGCACGAACCCACCACCAGGGGCCCAAACCGAGATGAGCTCGCGTACATTCTCCCGGACCTGATCAGGCGTTCCGCGTAGCAAGATAGACCGCGTGCCACAGCCGTCCCCCACAAGGTAACATAATAGTGATCGGTACCTGTCCGGCGATTTTTTATTGGATTTGGTCTCTACCCAAAGAATACCAGTCTATTTTTCTGGTAATATACATTACTGTGGTCAATACTATCAATAGTCCAATACTGCCCATAATCAGGGCATAGTCTTCAAGTTGAATAGCGATATACAGGTATGCATATAGGATAACCAATATACCACAGACGGTTAATGTGAAACGGTTGTTTTTTAAAATACTCTCAGAGTAGCCAGTTATGATAGTGGTAATTGCAGCTGCCGACAATATATAAGCAAAATCAAAATTTAAATGCTCAGAAATTGAAAGAAGCAGAACATAGAATAAAATGATGGCAAGTCCAATAAGAATGTACTGAATCGGATGAACTCTTTTTTTATTAATAATTTCCGAAAGGAAAAAAGCAGAAAATGTGAAGACAATAAACATTAAAGCATATCTCGATATTCTAATGGTTTTTTGGTATATGTCAGCAGTAATCAAAAGTTTCAGCCCAAAGTAAGCGTCGCTGACCTTATATTGATTTCCCTCCCAAAATTGAGGGAAATTTCTATTTAGATGCAGAATATTCCAATCAGCTGAAAACCCTTTTTCGGTGATTTCTCTAGCCGTGGGAAGAAAAGAACCATTGAAACTTGGCGAAGGCCAGGTTGATTTAAGATTAACGCTGGTTGTCTCACCGACCGGGATAAAGTGAATTTGTTCACTACCATTCAAGTTGAGTTTTAAGGAAAAGCTATTTTCTTTTGCGGTCGAAGACAGAGGAATAATGCACCCGATACCTGATGAAGCGATATTAGTTGTTTTTAATCCTGGATTCGCTTTAAATTTTTTGTCATTAAATTCGATAATTATATTGTCCTGTATCCCTTTCATGTCTGAGATACCAACAGAAAATACGGCTTTTTCCCAAAGTACGTTTTCTCCGGGGATAAAAGACTGATGAAGCATAGGAATTGCAAAGTTGCCATTTATGTTGATTTGTATGTTATATAAAACAGCTTCGTAAATGCTTCTATATCTAATTTTTGGATCGATCTGCCCAGAAATATTCAATCTTTCTGGCAGAATATTCATATAGCGGATACGGGCTTTCGACTCGCCATTTTTGTCCGTTTGGAAAGACTTAAATGGAACGCAAAAAAAAGGACCTGTAATAGTTTGACTGTTTCCCCACTTCTGGTTGATTTCTTGAATGACAGAATCTCTTCTTGAGGCCCTTTCCGTCATCAGGGAGGTGATCATAAATGTGGGAACTAAAAGGACTGTAACCAAGAAACCGATGAATAAAACTTTTATAGTTGCGGAGTTTCGAATGATGTTGCCCGTTTTCTTTGATATATCTTGTAATGTATCTTGCTTATTCATAGTTCCTTCTTAAACCCAACGTCAAGCATCAAACACTCCGAGAAGGAATCGTTCTCTCAAGGTCGTTTCTTCATACACTATATTAGATGATTTTATTTCTCTTTTTCAATGGGAAATCCAGAGGTGGCAACGGTGAAAGCAGGTCTTTCACTGGACTTAACAGTATTATTCGCGTTGTACTTATTACGAAAGACTTTGGCAAATATGGCCTATCTTTGGACATACACGGTCATGTTATATTTCGGGCTATCATCGCAAGTAAACTCTTCCAGACGACGATATGCCGGATCTATTATTTACCGTAAGCCGCCACACACCTCTCCCATTGGTGTTTGTGGCTGTACACACTTAGGGCCTGTTTTGGGAAAAGAAGGGGTTGAAATAGTAAGAAGTTCCAGGTAACGCTGATGGATGAAAAGAGTCCAAATCAAATATGGGCCAGAAGGATTATAACACACATTCGCCTCTTTCTATGAATGAGGCGATTCTAGATCAATGGAGGACGCAAAACCCAAACCGCAGAAGCGAACGTAGCATCCGTGGATCCGCACAAATCTGCTGGTCACTCCTTGGTTTTAGGCGAAATAGAGTTGGTCTCTATCACCAGTCTTGTATGCTTGGCTAGTAGCAGTGCAGAAGCCGACCAAAGGCGAAGCGGAAAAGCCAATTGGTGGATTAACCCCTTCAAGGACATCAAGATTGAGTGAGGGATTGGTTGGTGTGGATTCAGGAGTGTTTATGTCAATACACTTCTTCCTACATGGGAAATTGACGATTGGCAGCCAAATCAGAAATTGGGGGAAATGTAGGGTGATTTCCCCCAATCCAGCGGAAAAATAACAACTGCCCGACCCGATTTTTTGTTTAAAGGTAAAAGGGATTTCTGCAGTTGCGTTTATTGGACTAAAGGTAGGAGCAGAAGTAAAAAATGCAGTATACTTGTCATATTCCATCTTCTCAACCGCCTGGACAATTAACCAACTTGAGCAGGCACTTTTTGGTCCGTCGAATACATACGGTGGCGTACTGGGCGTTGCTCTATTACTTGTTTACCTGGAGCCTACCTGCTGAATCCCACCAAAACAGATCCATACTGCCCATAGTTGAGGGGCAATTGACCCTGAGTTCTTCACTACGTGTCGAACAGAGTGGGACCTTGACCTTCTCCTGTTCTTCTAATTCGGATATGGCGATCCAAGGACAACTTGAGTTCCGGCTACCGAGGGGAATCCAGGTCGCCTCTTCGACCACCTTCGACCATCTCTACCTTCCGCCCCAAGGTCAGCAACAGTATCGGGTTGCCATTCATGTCGAGCGCGCCGGCCACTACCCATTACAGGCATCACTCTACTTCACCATGCCTGACGGTCAAAACAGCGCAGCACACTTCTACCTCTATCTCCACACTCAGCCCGGACAAGCTCAGGTATCATCCTATCCTCTGACCGCCCGTCAGCAGGATCAGCAACTCCAGGTGGCAGGTCGCGTACAGCAGGCGGTAGCCGGTGGTATCAGCGTTGGCGGAACTCTCACCTATGACAACGACAACCTGCGTCAGGCACGCCCACTGGTTCGGGCTAAGGTGACGCTGCTGCAATCGGACCTGCCACTTGGTACTACCTTCTCCGATCTGGACGGCCACTACCTATTCGAGGAGGTAATTCTCCAACCACAGGTGGTCAATACGCTGCAACTATCGATTGAGATGGAGAATGATATTTTGGTCGTCACTGACCCGCAGCGAGAGGTCTATACCTTCAAATCCGACCTGATCCGAAATGTCGAGCCCGGACACATCCAGCGGGATCTGCTCCTGGATGGGGGAAATGCCAATCGCGGTGTGGGGCATATCTTCGAAACGATACAGAAAGCGCACAACTTTCTGCTGGAGCAGGTCGATGCTCATCGCACCCAACCCATCAGCGTCATCTGGCCGGAATCGATGGGTGGATCTTACTACCACACGACGCAATTTTTCGGTCGCATCAACAGCGAATCGATCCACATTGCGGCCGGAGCCGATCAGTGGCGGAAAAATGTAATGTACCACGAGTACGGTCACTCGTTGATGTCGGCGGTTTACAACTACGACTTCCACGCTATTCCACACGGCGAATACCGGGAGGTCCATCGGCTGGAGATGGTTACAGACCCGGAATTTGCTTTGAGTGAAGGCTGGGCCGCATTCCTGGAAGCAGCCGTCGATAACCGAGCCCTGAACGTGACCGGATTTCTGGACGGTCGAGATCCTAACTTGGAGGATAACCAATGGTGGTCTGGCGCGCACGACGGCAGCGGATCTAATCCGGACGGCAGTGTGGTTGAAGGAGCGGTGGCCAGTATTCTGTGGGATATTTTCGATACAGCGGATGCCATCGACCTGTCGCCCAGTACCGACGATGACCAGATCCAGAATCGGTTCGACCTATTATGGGCGATCCTGCGGGACCAACGTCCCAAAACCGTGGTGCAGATTGCCGAGGCCTGGCGTGATGAAGGATATCCCCACTGGGAGGCCCTGCAGGACATCTATGCCACCCATCATACCCTGTCTCAACCGAACCAAGCTCCAACTTTCGCTTTCACTACTCCCGGCCGGACCGATATTCTAGCTGGACCGACCTACCAGATTGCCTGGACGGTCAGCGATCCGGAGGGCGACAACTACCAGATCGATCTCTACTACTACCCCAGCAACCGAAATTCCATCCAAGCCAAACCTATCTCGCGCCAGGTGAAGGGGCAGAGCTTGGTCTGGGAAACGACGAATATCGACGACGGCCGCTACTACCTGCTAGCCATTGCCACCGACAGCAAAGGCGAATCGGTCCAGGTCTCCTCCCAGGCGGTAGTCATCATCGATCAGACACCGTTGCAACCGCCACAGGTCGTCTCTCCAACCCATCCACAGGTGGAGACCGGCGTTGCCAATAATTCGCCGATCTTTCATCTCTCCATGTTACCGACTGACCCGACGGCCGTCGATAAGAGCGTCTATAGCTATCTGCTGGACCGACAACCCGACACCGTGCCCGACACGGAAGCGGATCTGCAGATTGTCGACCACCAACTCAAGCTCTACGGGCTGGAAGCCGGCGACTGGTGGTTGCATGTTCGCGCCTATGATCCATTGGGCTACTGGAGTCAGACCTATCACTTTGCCTTCACCATTCTTCCCTCAGCTAATGGCGCTGGCCCTGACGCTGCCGTGATCGACTACCTGATCGAACTCACCCTGTCGGAGTCGACTGAGGACAGACTGAAAAGGTGGCCGTCGGAAATCCGTCTTCAGCCCCACGGCTTTCCGACCAACCGCGACCTGGGTGTTTTGAACGATACGGTTGCCGCCCTCAATGCGCTGATGGAGACGGCGCAGATTCGGCTTACCACCGATGACCCGAATTTCAACATCTATTTTTATCCGTCCATTATGCTTCGTCTGTTGGAATCGGGGTACAATATCGGCAACTTGGGCTTTATCAGTATCCGTTGGCAGGAAGACCGGATTACCGAAGGAAAAGCCCTGATCGACAGGTTTCGTACCAGTCAAGCACAGCGCGACTACCTGATCCGCAAGCAGGTGGCACAGGGGTTGGGATTGATACTGGATAGCGATACCTACCCGGATAGCATCTTCTACCAGGACTGGAACAGTGTAGCCGAATTCGCGCCCATCGACCAACAGGTGGTGGCGCTCCTCTACCACAGCCAGGTACAGGCGGGAATGACCGCCCAACAACTCCAGCAACTAAGAGGAGACCAGCAGATAGTGCCCATTTGGCAAGCCGATATCATGGTCGAAAGTCTGAGCCATCCCCTCGACTCCGGGCAACTGATTTTCGGTGTCTCAGATGAGGCGACCGACGGGTTTGACCTCGGTATCGACCAAGCGATATCGCTACCGGTGGCTAAACCCGCACTGAGTGGCTACCTAGTCGGAAACCAGGCCGGCGTGGCGGAATTGAGCGCTGATTTCCGTCCCGCCTTTGAGACTGCTACCTATCGGCTGAAGGTGCTGACCGATGGGCAGGGGTTCCGACTGAAGTGGAGTGTCTCAGCTATCCCAGCCGATTTTAGCCGGGTGTCGATTCAGATCGTCTCCCCGCAGGATTCTGCCGTTTACGATATGCGCCGGCAGCAGCAACTGGCATTTGAACCGGGGGCTGACCAGGACTACACCTTCGAGATCACCGTCGGCCACTACCAGACCTTCACCCTCGACCTGGCGCCGGGTTGGAACCTGGTCTCGATTCCGGGTATCCCCAAGACGCTGGAGCCGGCAGTCATCGCCGCTGATCATCCAAATCTGGTACTCCCTTTCTACAGTTGGGACAGTACTGGGTACCGTTATCAACCGGTGACGAAACTGGCGGTCGGTCAGGGGTACTGGGTGCTATCGACCGATCCAGCCATCACCCAACTGGAAATACCACTGACTCCAGTTAACTCCTACCAGCGCCATATATCTCCCGGCTGGAGCCTGGTGGGAGGGCTCACCCAACCGATCGACTTCACCGATACGGCCAGTGTGGCCGATCAGCCTATCGGTGATTCCTCGGGCCGATCGATCTTGCGCAACTCGCTCTACAATTGGCAACCGGATCTCTACACCTACGATCGTTCCAGTCGGCTGGAGCCGGGAAAAGGCTACTGGGTGTTGAGCCTGAGCGACTGCCAGCTAACGGTTACGATTGACGCTGTCAATACGTCTTCTCCGTCCATCGCCCTGTCATCGACATCGATACCTCAATTGACGGCCCAACTGCCGCTGACCCTGACGACGGCCGACCAACGAATTCGACTGGTAGTCGGTTGGAGTAAGCAGGCCGCCCACGGATTGGACGCTTATGATCGGGTGGTACCACCGACCTCACCAATGAACGATCGAGCCGACGCTTACCTTCTGCGTCCCGACTCCGGCCTCAGGTTACAAACCGATATCCAGCCCTGTCCCGATAGCCCCCGCTGGCACTTAGTGACCACACGGGAGATGGATCTGACGGTCGAGACAGCACAACTCCCTGTCGATTACAAACTATCGGTTCAGGGGAAGATTTTAACAGGAGAACAGCAGACCTACTTAGCCGCGGGTCGCGTGTATTTGAGCCTGCAGCAACTTCCCACCATTACCGTTTTGCAGCAGAACTACCCCAACCCTTTCAACCCGGAGACCTGGATACCGTTCGACCTGGCTGATGAAGTTGAGGTCAGACTGAACATCTACAGTAGTGAAGGCGTCCTGGTACGACAGATGAATCTGGGGCAGAAGAGGGCGGGTAGCTATCAGAGTCGGCAACAGGCCATCCATTGGAACGGAAGAAATCAGAACGGTGAATCGGTCACCAGCGGCGTCTATTTCTACCAGATCGAAGCCGGCGACTACCGCCAAATTCGTAAGATGGTGATTCTGAGGTAACTCCCACCTTGAATCCCGAACATAGGAGCCAAGTAGCACCAGTGAGTTGGAAATAGAATTGAGATTGGGGAAGGGGAAAAATATGTGCAGGAGTCGGAGTTGTCTGCTTGACCCAGCCAAGTGGAAGTAGAAATGGTTTCTGGTCTTCCAAAAGCTAATCAAGCTGATCTGTGGCCGGTTATTCGGCCACAGAAGAAGAGAAAATATCAGAGAAAATGACAACCCAGATTGAGACCAAAGGCG